>VOFE01002073.1_pt1 | contig 145245 bp, 187 predicted proteins | sample 5384071 | NCBI WGS metagenome assembly VOFE01 (sample SAMN12384724, study PRJNA508395) | human gut metagenome | isolation source: healthy gut D | host: Homo sapiens
TAAAGGCATCATATTTTTAAAAATGTATTTTTTTTAGATCTTCAACAGTTCTCCGACACCATCTACACTTTCAACCATCTTCCAGCAGCTTGCCAGACCATCTTTCACCATCCGGTGCAAAATCCGGAAAATCCAGATCCTTCTTAATATTTATGATCGCATCAATTCGAAAACCGGAGAGACCTTTTTCCAGCCACCAGTTGATCATTTTGTACATGTTCCTGCCGTAATTCGGATTTTCCCAGATTAGATCCGGCTGCTCCTTTGCGAACATATGGAAATAATATTTGTCCGATCCCGGTACCTTCTCCCAACAGTTTCCCTCCGAAATAGGAACGGTAATTGCTCGGTGGATTGCCGTTCTTTCCCTTCCGGAAATAAAAATAATCGGCAAACGGTCCATCTGGATCAGCCAGTGCTTTCTGAAACCACTCATGCTTATCAGAACAATGATTAATTACCAGATCCATAATAATATGCATGTCTCGCTTTTTTGCTTCTGCCAGCAGTTCATCAAATTCTTCCATTGTTCCAAATTCTTCTGCAATTGCATAGTAATCTGCAATATCATATCCCTGGTCTACAAAAGGTGATTTATAAATAGGTGATAACCATATAATATCGATTCCTAATTTTTTCAGATAATCCAGTTTAGAAATAATTCCTCTCAGATCTCCGATTCCGTCTCCATTTGTATCCAGAAAACTCTTTGGGTAAATCTGATACGCTACTTTGTCATGCCACCACTTTTTTCCCATTTTTATCATTTTACCTCATAATATTCATATGTAATCTCCATATTTGTTCGCCTTTGTTATTGTTTCTGCTGTATTATACTGCTATTATAGATTTTATTTTGACAAATCTTGCAAAATAATTTTGCATTTTTTTCATTTTTATAACACAATACTGCTCATTTTATGCGTTTTTTCAAAAAGCATATGAATATGACCTGCATCCAATATATTAATAATGTCCGGCTCGAAAAAGCAGTAGAATTATTTGAACATGGAGAAACATCCATCCTGGAAGTCTCACTCTCCGTTGGCTTTCATAATCTTTCTTATTTTCACAGAGCCTTTAAAGCCAAATATCACATGACACCATTATCTTTTATCAAAAGACTGAATTAATGTTTTGCTTTAAGAAAAGCAGCGGCCGAAACTTCCATTTTCAGCCGCTGCTCCTATAAATTCAATCTTCTATTTTTTCTTTCTTCGTCTCTTCTTGATTAACTTTCGAATCAATACTACCAACAGAATAATGATCAGAATAAGAACAGAACGATACCAACGATCATCACTGAAAACTTATTCGGATTCTTCACGAGATCGATCACACTTCTGCTTTCATCTACAACTTTACGTCCATGTGTCGTCTCATAATACTCCGGCACATTTGAAATGCCGTTGCCATCTGTATCATCAAAAGACTTCATATATCTTGCGATCGCATCCCATGCTTTCAGCTCCTTATCGCCTTCCATGATTGCCTGATTTTCCAGATTCTCGATCGGATTACCATCCTTATCCTTCGGCTCGATCTTCAACAGACCATAAGACATTTCCATTACAGAGCCAAGCATCTGTCCGGTATAAAGATCTGTCACAACTCGGTATAACTGGTCATCCTGAATCTCGATTCGCTCTCCATCTTCTCTTGTCAGATAACAGTCTGTTACTTTATTCAGGATCATTCGATGCGGATTGAATGTGAAATTCAGCCCGCTGCAATATAATCTTGCAGTTGTCATAAAATCGGAAACCGAAGCGTCTACTTCTGCTGCCAGTTTCAATTCTTTACCAGTCAGATAAACATCAATCAGCGGATATCCTGCCAGTCCGTCTTTTCCTATTCCAAGTGAAAATGAATTATATACATCTTCTACAGTGATATTTCCTTTCGTATATGTGTCGCGCACACAGCCGCTTGGAACAACAGCTACATCCACCGGCGTTCCATTATAGTCTTCTGAATGCTCTACAGAATAGATATACGAATCAGACATAATATCTCCAAGATTCAGTTCTTCATGCTTCGTCTCCATTTCTTCGAGACTGTTGAATTCGACATCATTCTCGGCAAGAACTTCATCTCTTGTATATCCGAAATTCGTCAGATAATTAGTATCTACTGTATCCATCAGCGCATCGATCCGCTCTTGTGTCGCCTGATCCGGCTCAATATCTTCAGATACCGGAATCAACTCGTAGGAAGTCATCTCCCAACGACCATCCTGTTTCTGTGTCATGGAAAGTGATCCAAGATTTCTTGCGTATTCTCCACAGGATACAATGTAAGTATTTCCGTGCTGAATAGGCTCTTTTAACTCGGAATGTGTATGTCCGCTGATGATCAGATCAAGATCCGGTACTTCCTTTGCAAGGATCTCATCTTCTGATTTTTTCTCGTCCTCCCAGGTTCCGCTGTGAGACACACAGGCAATCATATCTACCTTTTCATTCTTCTTAATCTCTTCTACCGTTTTCTTAACTGACTCAACCGGATCTTTAAATAATAATTCACAGGTCGGTGCACATTTCAGGGCATCTACTCCAAACACGCCCACTACGGCGATTTTTACATCACCTTTCTCAACAACCACATAATCCTTTACGCCATAGTTTTCAAATGCTGACTGAATCTGTTTCTGACCTTTACTTAATCCGTTCATTTCCATACTGGCCCAGTCTACATTACACACGACAAGACTCGGTACCGTCTCGCCGGAATTCTTCGCCGCTGTCAGCATGTCTGCCAGTCCCTTAGAACGATAATCATATTCATGATTTCCCAAAGTTGACACATCACATCCGAGATATCCCAGCATCCTAAGTTCCGCTGCTTCGGTATCATAAACTGTCCGGATCAGCGTTCCCATTGAAAAATCACCGCCGTCCAGTATCAGTGTATCCGGATTCTCTTTCTTCTTCTCGTCAATCAGAGTCTTTAGCTTCGCAAATCCACCGACTTCTTTCTGTTCTCCATCTACAATTGTTGAAAAGCTGTTTAAATGAGAGTGTGTATCATGCGTAAACAAAACATCTAACTGTTTGCTTTTTTCTGCCGCTTCTGCCGGAATATTCATTACAAATGGAAGAAGCATTGTAATGATCAGAAAGAGCGCCAGAATCTTTTTTTCCTCTTTTCATAAGTTCTTTTCTCCTCTCAAAACTCGTGGTCACTGGGCTGAAAGCCCCGAAACTACGGTATTTATTTCAGCGACTACATATAGTCGCTGTAGTTACTTATATTCTGTCAGTTCCTCATAATCAAGATCTTCAAAATTAATTGCAATAATCTGCTCTTCGTCCACGCCATGCTGTTTTAGATAATCCTGATAAATCTCCAATAGTATTGATTTTCCACATCGTCTCACCTATGATAATGTAAAAAGCAATAATATTCAATAGTTTTGCATCGCAATGTAAAAACTATTGAATATTATTGTTTTTTGCATTCTATTAACTTTTATAGATTCTATTATTAGTTCTAAAATTTTATAATTTTATTACTAGACTAAGGCAAATCGATTTTATTTTCTCTTAATTGCATTCCTTTTCATTCAGTGTTAGAATTTATATTATTGCTCTAAAATTTTTACTGCAAAAATAAACAGGGATAAGAGGATAAAGATACTATGTTTCAGATTTTTGTTGACTCGGCAGCCAATCTGCCGGCTGTAACTGCAAAACAATACGATATTCACGTGATTTCTTTCGTCAATCTTGTTGACGGCAAAGAGATTACCTGTTTTGACCCGGATCTTTCACCAGAGGAAGAACGTCAGAAAGGAACCGAATGTTATCAGGCCATGAGCAGGGGCTGCGAAATCAAAACCGGACTGATCAGCACTGCTGCCTTTGAGGAAGCATTTCGAAGCGCACTCGAAGCAGACCAGGATGTGTTATATTTCTCACTGAGTAAAAATATCAGTGGTACTTACAATTCTGCAAGATTAGCTTCGGAAGAGCTGTTAGATGAATTCGGAGATAAACACAAGATTCATCCGGTCGACTCTCTCAATGCCTCACTTGCCCAGGGAATCCTTGCCATCTATGCAAGCGAGATGCGTGCCAAAGGAATGTCTGTGGATGAGGTCGCTGATACTCTGGAATATTATGTTGAAAAAATGAACGGAGTCTTCACTGTCGGGGATTTAAAATATCTTTCTCGCACCGGAAGAATCAAAGGAAGCGTTGCCACCATCGGAAATGTTCTTAAGATCAAACCAATCTTACGTGGAAACAAAGATGGCTATATCGTTTTTTACAAGAACTGTCGCGGACGTAAATCCGCACTGAACGAACTGGTCAATCGGTCTGTGACAACATTGTAGAGCCAGAAAAGCAGATTCTCGGGATCGCACATGCAGATGCATATGAAGATTCGCTTTACATCATGGACAAGATCCAACAGAAAATCAAAGTGCGTGATTTTATCAATACTTCTTACGACTTCTGCACCGGAAGCCATGTCGGTCCGGATACGATTGCACTTTTCTTTATTGGGAAGGACAGGGAACTTTCATAATATATAGATAATAAAAGAGGAACAAGCCCATTGGCAATACACATGCCACCTGCTGTTCCTCTTCATTTATAAATCTGCCCGTTTTTTCAAAAACTTCTAAAATGCCTCATTGCCTAAAATCCAATGTGCAAATCAAGAAAACCAGGAAGAAAATATCCCTGTGGGTGCTTACATACCGGACACAATGCAGGTGCTTCTTTTCCTTCGTGGATGTGACCGCAATTTGTGCAGATCCATTTTTTGGTTCCATCCGTATTTTCGCACATATAAAACGTGTTATTCTCCAGGCTGTCTGCAATCTTACGGAATCTTTGGCTATGTGCTGCTTCTATCTCTGCAATCTGCTGAAATGTTGCTGCTACCTCAAAGAATCCTTCCTGTTTCGCTACATCTGCAAATGCCGGATACACATCCTCCGCCTCTTCCTGCTCATTATGTTCTGACGCACGCAACAGCTGAACCGAGTCTTCGTCTCATCTACCGGATAACTTCCATCAATAAAGATATTCGTTCCTGATGCTTCTTTTAACAATTCATAGTATCTTCCCGCATGGGCCCGCTCCTGATCTGCTGTGTATAGGAAAATGTCTGCAACTGCAGGTTTTCCTTCTTTCCGTGCCTGCTCCGCCGCAAATGTATAACGGTTTCGCGCCTGTCCCTCTCCTGCGAACGCACGCATCAGATTTTGTTTTGTCTTGCTTTCTGAAAATAAAACAGCCATGTCATATACTTCCTTTCTTCAGATCTTCTACTCTTTTCTAAAAGCTAAATTCATCCAAATCAGTATATGTCATGACTGTTTTTTTCATTCACCCGTCCTAAATATTCATGGGAATTTTTTTATTTAATTAAATCCGATCAGTCTTCTCGCAACCGTATAGCAAGTGAAGACACTCTTCTTCCTGATCTTCCCGGCAGATTCATCGTCTGTCCGAGGATTCCATACCGGATCTTTACATAAGTCTTATAATCCTTCTTTCTTCAGATAAGCCCACAGTTCTTTCTTCTTCTCGAAATTCTCTTTCTTCTTAGAGCGAATGCATAAAATAGAAGAAACTGTCATCATAATCGCCAGATAATTCACCATATATTTTCTCAGCTTCTTGCTTCCTATCAGACGCAGCTCATACATGGAAATCATTTTCTTCGTTACGAAAAGCTGCTGGTCGATTCTGCTGATCATCACCTTCTCATTGACTGACTGATCCTCACGTCCGATGAAATATCTGTAAAGATCTACATTCATGTAATAAAGTGTGCGTACATGTGGCAGCGGATAATATACATAAATATTGTCTACATAAAATGTGTGCTTCGGCAGCTCTAACTGACAAAGCTTCAGCATCTCTGTACGATAAATAACAGAGTGCATCAAGATATACTGATCGAGACGGAAATGTCCGATGTCCTCCCATTTAAAAATCTGATTCTCCGGAAGAACGTTATCGTAACGAATGACTTTCTTATGCGTCATGCCAACCTTCTCATATACATAGTTCGCAATGACCATATCTACTTCAGACTCATCTTTTACAAATCCTTTGATCGTATCAAGGACCTTCAGCAATGCTTCCTCGTCTACCCAGTCATCACTGTCCACAACTTTAAAATACTTTCCTGTCGCATGTGCAAGACCACAGTTCACTGCATCTCCGTGTCCGCCGTTCGGTTTCGCAACTGCTTTTACGATCGTCGGATATTTTTCCTGATATCGCTCTGCGATTTCCTGAGTTCCGTCTTTTGAACCGTCATTCACTACAATGATCTCTACATCCTCTCCTCCGACAAGTATCGAATTGATTGCCTTTTCCATATATGCTTCTGAATTATAGCATGGAATAGCAAATGAAATATATTTCATTGTTTAACCTCCATTTTAAAATGCCGCCTACAGCGTCGCTTCCTTTTCTTTTTACGTTTGACTATCTCATGAACCCACGCTAACCGCGCTCCACCGCCTGTTACACAGGCTGTTCATTCGATAATGGCGTAAGAAAAGTAAATGCCGCCTTTGGCGTCGCTTCCTTTTCTTTTACGCTCATTATATCATCTTTTCGACTTATTGTTGTAAATTTTCTTTTTTTCAGCTATAGTAATAACGAATCATTAATATATTATTGAGTTCTTAGAATATATTGACAACAGAAATCGACTATCTCAACTTAAACCAAAGGAGAAACTTTATGAAGAAGAATGCAATCGTCGGACAGTCCGGCGGACCAACCGCAGTTATTAATGCCAGCCTTTATGGGGTTGTTTACGAAGTACTGAACCGTGAGGATGTCATTGGAACAATTTATGGAATGATCAACGGAATCGAAGGTTTCCTGAACGAGAATATGATGGATATGAAACCTTTAGAAGCGAACGGTGAGCTTGAACTGATCAAGACAACACCGGGATCTTATCTTGGCTCCTGCCGTTACAAGCTTCCGGAAGACCTGACAGACGCTGTCTATCCGCAGCTCTTTGAGAAATTTGAGAAGTACAATATCGGTTACTTTTTCTATATCGGCGGAAATGATTCCATGGATACCGTCAGCAAACTTTCCCGTTATGCTGAGACTGTAAACAGCGAGATCCGTTTCATCGGAATCCCTAAGACCATCGACAATGACCTGGTTCTCACAGATCATACACCGGGATTCGGAAGTGCTGCAAAATATGTTGCCTCCACTGTCCGTGAAATTGCCATCGATGCCTCCGTTTATGATAATAAAAAGTCCGTCACCATCGTTGAGATCATGGGACGCCATGCAGGATGGCTGGCCGCTGCCAGTGTCCTTGCCCGTAAATTCGAAGGCGACAATCCGGTTCTCATCTATCTTCCGGAAGTTGCATTTGATCAGGAACAGTTCCTTGCAGATGTTCAGAAAGCTTTCGAGCATACTTCCAACCTGGTTGTATGTATTTCTGAAGGAATCAACGACGGAAACGGTAAGTTTGTCTTCTGCAATGAAACGACGGAAACGGTAAGTTTGTCTGCGAGCTTGCAAGTGATGTAGGCGTAGACACCTTCGGACATAAAATGCTGACAGGCTCCGGAAAATATCTGGAAAACCTCGTGAAAGACCGCCTTGGCGTAAAAGTTCGCTCCATCGAACTCAATGTCAACCAGCGTTGTTCTTCCGCTACGCTCTCTGCGACAGACGAGAAAGAAGCAATCGCTTCCGGTTCTTTCGGTGTGCAGACTGCACTGAAGGGAACAACAGGAATGATGATCGCCTTCCACCGTACAGACGATGCGGATTACCACATTACTTACGCTCCGGAAGATGTAAATCTCATCTGTAATCAGGAGAAAACAGTTCCTTTAGACTGGATCACAGGAAATGGTTCCGATATCGGACAGCAGTTCATTGACTATGCACTGCCTCTCATCCAGGGGTCTGTAAAAGTACCGGAAGAAGGCGGACTGCCGAAATTTGCTTATAGGAAATGTAACTGTTCAGAGCCAAGCAAAATTTCATAAAACAGGTGTAAAATGCTTACATTTTTAAGACTGTTTTTGAAATTTTATTTGGCGGATACGCCACACCGACGAAATGCGTAGCATTTTGGAGGTTGGCTCTGAACAGTTACTAGATATAAGAGAGAACAAAACAGAGAGAATACGTTTGTAACTTGCGTATCCTCTCTGTTTCGTTTTTCAGAGTATTATTCTTCTCAACTATTTTTCAGCACACATTACTCTGCAGCTCGCTCGACCAGCAGATTCTGGATTTCATCTCTTGTAGGCATTACACGCAATGCTCCTTTTCTTGTTGTGATCACAGATGCTGCTGCATTTGCAAAAGTCAACATTTCCTTTAGTTTATTTTCATCTAAACCTTCCATTCCGTGTTCACAAATATAATGTAATACACAACCACAGAATGTATCTCCTGCTCCTGTTGTCTCAATTGTATTTTTCTGAAGGAACGGTTTTACCTCTACAATGCTTCCGTTATAGTATGCACGACTTCCTTCTTTCCCCATAGATACAAGAATCAACTGAATCTGATATCTTTCTCTGATCCAGTTTACCCCGGCAGTATAATCTTCTTCACCTGTCAGCCACTGAATCTCATTATCTGAAATTTTCAGAATATGACAGTGTGCTAATCCATATAATACCTGTTCCTTTGCCTCATCCAAAGAATTCCAAAGAGGTGGACGTAAGTTCGGATCAAAAGAAATAACTGCACCAGACTCTTCTGCAATACGGATTGCTTCTTTTGTTGCTTCACGTACTCCTTCATGTGTCATAGACAATGTTCCGAAATGGAAGATTTTTGTTTCTTTAATAAGTTCTGCCTGAATCTCTTCTTTATTCAACATCATGTCTGCTCCCGGATTTCGATAAAATGAGAAATCTCTGTCTCCATCCGGATAAGTATGTACCATAGCCAGTGTAGTATGGATTTCTTTATCTGTACATAATCCGGATGCATCGATTCCAACTTCTGTAATTGCATCTCTTAACTGCTCTCCGAAAAAGTCTTCACCTACTTTTCCGATAAATGCTGTCTTATGTCCTAACTTTGTCAGCATCGCAAGCACATTACACGGTGCTCCTCCTGGGTTTGCCTCAAAAAGAGGATTTCCCTGATTACTTTTTCCATTTTCTGTAAAATCAATTAACAATTCTCCAAGTGCCACTACATCATATTTTTTCATCATATTCTCCATTCTGCTGCCAAAGCGACAACATTTTTTCTATTCTCAACAGATTTCTATTTTTTCACACACCATCTGTACTGATAAGGATTCATCCATACCCAATTCATCTCCAGTTTTTCTCCTGTAAATAAATCCTCATATTCACCTTCCAGACAGTTCAGCCATGCATTCTGCCCATATTCTGAAAAATTAGCCAGACAGATTAATTCTTCATTTCCTGCTGTTCTTCTGATTGCGAAGACTGAAGAATTTCCTGTATCCCATGTAGAGATACCGGCAGTCTCTCCAAAGCAATTTTCCTCACGTCTGAATTCTTCCATCTGCTTCAGGCCATGCCAAATTTCATACTGTACAGTACCTGCTTCTTTTCTCTTGTCTGCATTGTCCCACCGGAACAAACTGCGGTGCAGATACCTGCTATCCGCAGCAATATCCGGGTTTTTCTTATAATCATAATCATTTACCTGACCAATCTCGTCCCCGGATGAAAGCATTATAAATCCTTCCATACTCATACATGCTGCATGCATCATGAGCACTCTTTGGATTCCCTGTTTCACCTGCTCAAGATCTCCTTCAAATCCACCTTTTTCGATTCCACACAGACTTGCCGTTGTTCCACAGCTTCTGGCATCTTTGGTCACCGGATCGTAATTATATAGCTCTCCTCGCGCAAAGCTATATGGATAAGTACCTTCAAAGAAATGATACAAATATTCTTTGTGCTGAATCGGGTCTATCTCCAGCTTCTTCTCCTGCTCTTCATCCAGCCCCCAGCCGATATCATCATGACAGCGAAGGTAATTGACAAAATAGCAATTCTTCGGAAGGCTGTGGATCACATCCATCTGGTGTTTCAACATCCTTGTGTCCCTCGTAGCCAGTGCTGCCCACAAATTTACCATGCTGGAAACTCCGTATAACATATGACATTCCGGCTCTTGCTCTGTTCCAAAATAGACCGGAAGTTCTTTTGGTTCCATAACAACCTCGCCTTTTAGTATCACAGCCGGACAGATCATCTCAAGAATCATTCGCAGCATACGGACAATACTATGAACCTGCGGAAGATTTCTGCAGTTGGTTCCCAACTCCTTCCAAATATAAGGAACTGCATCAATACGAAACACTTCGACTCCCATATTTGCCAGATACAGGATATTCCCAATCATTTCATTAAATACTTTCGGATTATGATAATTCAAATCCCATTGATAAGGATAGAATGTTGTCAGTACATGTCTGTGCATCTCTTCACACCATGTGAAATTTCCCGGCGCAGTTTCCGGGAACACCTGCGGCATTGTCTTCTCAAATTGATCTGGAATTTCTCGCGTCTCATAACACTGATAGCGATCCATATATTCCTGTTCGCCTCTCTTGGCTCGTATCGCCCACTCATGTGTATCTGCCGTATGATTCATAACAACATCCAGACACAGACTGATTCCACGTTTTCTCAGCTCTTTTGTCAGCTTTTCCAACTCTTCATTTGTTCCAATTTCAGGATCTACCTGTTTATATTTCTGCGCTAAATCTATCCAAAATCACACGAAGCTTTAATTCATCGGCATCGCCATTTACCAGACACCTTCTCTGATGAACTAATGCTCTTTCGCTTCCCGAAAATTTTCTGTCAATTTTCAGGACAGACTCATCCGGGCGGAAGCACAATTCTGTATGAAACCTCTCATTCTGTGCAAAACGTAATGCGAATTTCTTATAGACATTTTCCTTGTCTTCCGGACGTATCACAAGCTCCATATCTATCGTTCGTCCCTCGATTTTATCCAATGAGATCGTATCATTATTTATTACCACATTATTGTACTCAACTCTGTCTTTTCGCATCGCATCAAGTTCTTTAATCGGCGTTTGATAAAGTCTTCCGTTTTTCACAGATAATTCTCTCGGCAGACTCATTTGTGCAAACCATTTCGAATCATTGTCACGATGAGCCATCGTGTCCCAGTTCTGCATCCAGCCAATCATAATTCTCCGTCCGTCCGATGCTCTCAACGTCTGCATTGCATAAAAATCAATTCCATAATCCACAGACTGCGCAAACTGCTCTTTTAAGGTATATTTATCCTGGTCCATTTCTCCTATGATACATAAAGTACCATTTCCGTTATGATATTCCAGGCCTTCCGGCAGCATATCCTGTGGACTGGTCAAAAGAACGTGTTTCCCATCCAGTTCAAAAGAAATCCGGACACTCCCACATTTTTCCAAAACGTTTCTTATTTTTTGCAAGGATGCTGACAAATTTCCAGTCAAATCCGTTTTCGCTTCTATAAAGAAGAATCTGTCCACTTCCGTCTGCCGGTCTGCTTCCGATAACACAATAGAAGTTCCCATCTTTTCCTTTCCAGATCTTTGGATCACGGAAATCCACTTTACTTGCACCTTCCGGAAGATCTTTGGCCGTCAGAACAGGATTCTTCTCATATTTCTTATAATCTTTTCCATCTCCAACAGCCACTGCCTGTGTCTGAATATCCCTTACAGTTCCATCTTCCATTGTTTCATGATCTACGGCTGTATACATAAGCAACTGTCTGCCGTCGTCCAATTCTATTGCGCTTCCTGAAAAGCATCCAACTTTATCATAATCTTCATCTGGTGCCAGAGCTGCCGGGAAAGATATTTCCAGTGTAATAAGTCTTTACTAACCACATGACCCCAGTGCATACTGTTCCAGTGTGTATCGTATGGATAATACTGATAAAAAAGATGGTACTCTCCCTGATAGTATGAAAAACCATTCGGATCATTCATCCATCCGACATATGGACTCACATGAAAAGCCGGTCTGTCTTCTGCTTTTATCTGCTTTCCCTGTTCATCTTCATATTTTCTAGCCTTTTCTAACATCTCGCTCATGTAAATTCTCCTATTGTTCGTAGCGTTATTTTTCTTCACTCAATGACTTCTGATACTGATCAAAGTATTTCTGTTTAATTGAAAGATAATCAGAAAGTCCATACTGTTCCATTTTCTTCAGATAAGAATCCCACTCTTTTTCAATTCCGCCATTCAGGATCCAGTCTGCTTTCTTCTGCTCTGCATATTTTCTAGATATCTGTATCATACTGAGACACTTTATTGGTATCCTCAATACTCATAAATACGTTCGGATAAACATACTTGCTGTTCATATCCTGTAGATATGTTTCATGCATATTGTCTAGACGCCATTTTGCATCTTCCGGCTGTGTTACATATACATCATAATATTCATTTAGTACTGCAAGCGGACCATTTACAGATTGTGCTTCACGTACTTCTACCGGAGACTGAGTTCCAAGATCCATATGCTTCAGCATTTCTCCGCCATCTTTATTCCTGGACAGTTCAAAAATGTTAAAAGAATCCTTTTCTCCATAAGTTCCCCAGTTATTCTGCGGTGACTGAAGGGGGGCATACATCTGATCAATCCATGCGGCGGCAAGTGCTGTGTCACGACAGCTGGATGTAAGGACACATCTTCCACGATCGAATCCGCTTGTTTCGCTGTTGTTCTGTCTTGTGATATTTCTCATTCCATCCGGTCCTGTCAACGCTGGCAGCATCACATAATCTTCATTGTTATCGATATTTGCAATATTCCATGTAAAGCAGAGACCATATCGATGATTCTTTCCTTTTGCCACATAGGTGGACCACTCTTGTGTAAATGCTTCCGGGTCGACCAGATCCTCTGTTACAAGCTTATGTAACCATTGGATACCTTCTTTATAACCTTCCTGAACCGTTGTGTAAATTACCTTTCCTTCATCCGTTACAGCGAAATGATCCCCTGTATCTCCATAGCCTTCTCCAAATCCATTGATCAAGATTGCAGGATCCTGATCTCCATTATTGATAATAAATGACATCGGGATTACAGCACCTTCAATGGAAAATTCTTTTTCAAGTTCATCTGCATGATCACGGAATTGAATTAATACCTGTTCCAGTTCATCTGTTGTTGTCGGAATCTCAAGTCCAAGATAATCCAGCCATTTTTTATTAATATACGCGATATCTCCGATTGCCTGAATTGCTTCTTTTCCTGAACCAAGCTGCTCAATCCATGGAAAGGAATAAATATGTCCATCCGGTGCTGTACACATCGTCCTGTATTCCGGATATTTTTCAAATACTGCCTGTAAATTCGGCATATATTTATCTATCAGGTTTTCCAATGGAATGATGATTCCCTGCTTTGCATAACGCAGCAGGTCATACTCACTCATTCCGGCATTGAATAATCCGTCCGGCAGATTTCCAAACTGGGCAAGTGCCAGGTTTTTCTTATCAGAAAACTGGTCTGATACAAAACAAGTCCAGTCAATATGAACATTTGTCTGCTCTTCCATGCGCTGAAAGATCACTCGTTCATTTGGCTCCTGTGTTGATGTAGCCGGTGCACTTGTAATAAAGGAAAGTTCTGCGGTTTCCTTCAATGGAAACTGCACTTCCGATACAGGTGTATCCGGATCAATTTCAGCTGCAAGCTGCCGCTCTTTTCCACATCCTGCAATTCCCACCATCATCGTCAAGAATAGTCCAATTGCAAGTAATGCATTTACTTTTCTTTTCTTCATATCTGTATCGTTCCTTTCTTATTAGCCTTTTACCGATCCGACCATAATTCCTTTATCAAAATATTTCTGGAAAAATGGATACATAACTAAAAGTGGTAAACTTGATACTACAATTGTTGCATATTTAAACTGTTCTGCTACTTTTGCCATTTCTGCCGTACTCTGGATATCTGCGATCATTCCCGGCTGTGGTGTATTCTGTACCAGAATAGAACGGAGCACCAGCTGCAGTGGCTGAAGATTTGCATCATTCAGATAAATCATTGCATCGAAATAACTGTTCCACATTCCAACAAAGGACCAGAGTGCCAGAACTGCGATGATCGGCTTACATACCTGAATCATGATTTTAAAGAAATGCTGGATCTCATTTGCCCCGTCGATCGCAGATGCTTCTCTTAATTCTGTCGGAATTGATTGATAATAAGTTCTTGCAAGAATCATATTCCATACATTAAATGCCCCCGGAATCAAAACCGCCCACACCGTATTAACCAAGTGCAGCTGATTGATCAAAATGAAGGTAGGAATCATTCCACCCCCAAAGAACATTGTGATCAGGAAAATAATATTGAATAATTCTCTTCCTACAAATTCTTTTTTAGACAACGGATATGCTGCCAGCAATGTCACAAAAACGGAAATAACTGTAAATGCAAGTGAATACAGGAAAGAATTCAAAAATCCACGCCAGATCATTGCATTCTCTAATACTCTTCGATAGGCATCTAATGTCCAGTCCTTGATTTTAAAACTCAATCCCTGGTTATTCAAAACATTAGGATCCATAAAGGATGCGAGTACCACATAAACAATCGGTATCGCTATAGAAAGGACGAATAAACCAAGAATGGTAAATCCGATTCCAAGGATTACGCTGTCTGTCCTTGAATATTTTTTATTCTTTATTTTCTCCATCTTTTCTCCCTCTTTCCTATAATCCTTCTCCATCATTCAGTTTCTGGACAACCCAGTTTACAAAAACCAGCAAGATAACATTTACAACAGAATTGAAAAGACCTACTGCTGTAGAATATCCATAATCACCATTTAAAAGTCCGATACGATATACATATGTAGACAGGATTTCCGATGCCGGCAAGTTCATATCTGTCTGTAACGCATAAGCTTTTTCAAAACCAATACTCATAATATTTCCTGCCTGTAGGATAAACTGAATTACAATAATGTTCTTAATCGCAGGAAGCTCTACATACCAGATTTGCTGCAGAAGGTTTGCTCCATCCATGAGAGCAGCTTCTTCCAGCTCTTTGCTGGCATTCGACAATGCTGCTGTGTACATAATAGATGCCCATCCTGCCGCCTGCCAGATTCCACTTGCAATATAGATTGTCCGGAATGCAGAAGGCATTGTCATCCAGTTTGTACTAATTCCTAGTACTTTATTCAGTGGGCCTACAGGCGATAAAAACATACGGACCATACCACAAAGCACGATGACGGAAATAAAGTTCGGCATATAGATCAAAAGCTGAACCTTCTTCTTGATTCCTGTCTTTTGAATACGATTCAGAAGCAATGCAAGAATAATTGGAACCGGAAATCCCCATAGTAATCCGTAGATACTCAGCTTTAATGTATTCATCAGATAGCTCATGAAATCTGGTGAAGATAAAAATCGTCTGAAATACTCCAGTCCGACCCAGGGACTCCCAAGAACTCCTTTGATTACATTGTAATCTTCAAAAGCAATCAGAAGACCTCCCATCGGAAGATACTTAAAAATGATTGTCAGCAAAAGTCCCGGCATCAAGAAGAATAAATATAGCTGCCAGTTTTTCTTCACATAAGTCCCCTTTTCTCTCCAGGTTCGCTTGCTTGCGGACTTTGCTTGGTTTCGCATTCTTTTCATGCACTTTTTCCTCCATTCCTTTAACTTTATGGAAAACCGGTTACGTAATTTGCCAGTTATTTTAATGTTGTCGTTTTTCCATGAGAATTGCTATACTGAGGAATATTATTGACCGTTATCCGTCATATTGAAGGAGATTCAACTTTTATGAGTAAAAAACAGGTAACTTTTGCAGATATTGCAGAATACACAAATTTTTCAAAGACTACAATATCAAGATACTTCAATCATCCTGATTCTCTTACCTTAGAAAACCAGGAAAAGATTTCACAGGCTCTTGACATACTTGGATATAAAAAGAATAAGCTGGCAAAGGTCCTGGCGAATGGAAAAAGTGAATTTATCGGAATCATTGTTCCAAACCTCTACATGCACTATTATTCTGAGATGCTGGCACAATTTCTTTCCAGCTACAGAGATTATCATTATAAATTTCTTGTTTTCGCCAGCGAACATGGGGCGGAAGAAGAGCAACAATACATTGAAGAGCTTCTATCTTATCAGATTGAGGGACTGATTGTTTTAAGTCACACGCTTCCATCCGAAAAGCTCGCTTCCTATCAGATTCCTGTCATCGCAATTGAACGTGAAGCAGAACATATCAGCAGCGTCAATACGGATAACTATATGGGAGCACTTCAGGCTACTTCCTTGTTGATCCGAGATAAATGTGATATACTGATTCACATAAATGTCAATGTGAATAAATCCGCCCCGGCTTATGACCGTATCTGGGCCTTTCAGGCAACTTGTGAAGAACATCATGTGCCATATGATATCGATTTGAGTGTAGAAGGTACTACTTATCATGAGATTTTAAATGTGATCCGGGTAATTTTCGATAAGATAGAATCCAAATACCCTGATCAAAAAAAAGGTATCTTTCTTGCGAATGATACCTATGCCAATATGTTTCTGAATTTAATTTTCCAAAAATACGGAACATTTCCTTCAACTTATGAGATTGTTGGATTTGACGATTCCCCAATTGCCAGCGAGGCAATCCTTCCAATCACAACCGTTGGTCAGCAGATTGATGTCATTGCCAAAACCGCCATGGATCTTCTGGTCCGGCAGATGGATGAGCAGAAAAAGCGTGCTCCCAAACCATTGGGCGAACCCATCCACAAACAAATTACCCCTATATTGATTCGCCGTAATACAACACAATAGTTTATTTTTCATGATTGAGAACGTTGCCTCCAGCGCCAGGACCTGATTACCGGTTCCGGCGCTGTTTTCTGATATCTGCAGATACTGAGTAGTAATCCTAGCAGGATATAAGATGTCAGCATACCTGATCTTCCTGTTCCAAAGAATGGACAGTAGATTCCCATATTACCGACTCCTCCCAGATTTTCTAATATAAAAACTACTGTCTGAATCAGGAACAATGCTGTACATCCTGTTCCCATCACCATACCAAGCTGGTTCTTCTGATTTAATGAAATCTTAGCAAACCGAAGGATCAGAACCACTAGACAAAGAACCAGTAGAAACCTGCCAGTATTCCATAAGCAGCTACCACACTGGCAAGCAGATGGACACTTCCGTCTACAGATGTCAGAAGTTCTTTAAACTGCGGATTGCCATGAAATGCTGAGCTTCCGGAAATCATTTCCCGAATCACATTGACTCCTGGGAAATTTGCTGCATAATCACCGATCGAGAAAATAGCCACTATACGCTCTTTCTGGTAAGCCTTGCCAAAACACCAGAGGCCTCCCGCAAGCAGAACCGGTATCAGAACGACTACTGCTCCGATTCCCGTAAGTACTGCTTTTTTACAAACCTGAAACCAGCCTTTGTAAACAGCCGCCGCCGAACCACACAATAAACCAATTCCAGTATCATTGCCGCAATCAGGCTCGGCTTCTTATGAACAGAAAATAAGATGGAATGATCATCCAGAGGATTGCCTTTAAAATTCCTCGGTATCCCTGACCTCTGTAACTATATAATACCGCTGCAAACAACGGAATTGTCAGCCGAGTAAGTCAATCAGATTCAATCCAATTCCGAAAGGCATTCTGATATATCTTGTTGATCCATTCATTTTCAAACCGGCAACCTGCAGTCCAATGAAAAGTAACACCTGATATGCGATCAAGATTGGTTTTGCATAAACCGCAATCCTCGTATAATCCATATAGCAAATACCAATCATCAGCACAAGTCCAAGCAAAAGTGCCGGCAGTTCCAGAGGTGTATGCCAGCTCAATGACGTTCCTACCCAGAACAAGTCTTCTGTTTTTTCCGCACTCTGCTCAATACCTAAAATGGTCTGATACATAACACTTCGTAAAAGATAGCCTGCAAGACTTAATCCAACAATTAATGCGATCATTCCCCACGCCATTGTCGGCCGGTGAATTCTATCCATCTCAAGCCCGACTTCTACCGGATCACCCATTTCTCGAACCGCAGCTTCTTCTGCTTCCGTCTGACTCATTCCTTCACTTAGGAATTCCGCTTTCTGATCCTCAATATGATCATTGATCTCCTGTTCTATCGTCCCTCTTGCCATCTTACAGCGAATCTGTTCTGTTAATGTATACAAATACTCCTCTCGTCTCATCAAACATCACCCTTTCTAACAAACTGCTGCATTCAACACATTCACTACAGCCGATGAATAAATTTTCCACTCTTCTTTCTTCTCTTCTAAAACTTTCCTCCCGGTTTTCGTAATACTGTAATACTTACGAACCTTACCACCGACCTCTTTCTCATAAACTGTCAGATATTTCTTATCTTCCATTCCATGAAGCAATGGATATAATGTGCCTGCTTTTAATTCAAACACATTCGGGACTTTTCTCTTAAGGTCTCGATCATCTCGTAACCATACATATCCTTTTCAGATAAAAGCTTTAATAACAACATCGTTGTGCTTCCTGATACCAGACTTCTGTCAACTGCCATAACAATTCCTCCTAATCTTCTGATTTTACGTTAACCGTACACTTCTTAACATTCTCATTGCAAAATGACGCGCACCTCTGCAATCCTGCCGAAGGCTATATCAGCTGGGGGATTGACTCTCAGCTGATATATCGGTTATCTACATATCTTGGCTTGATTATATATCGATTATCTATATATGTCAATAAAAGCTTCCAAAATTCTTTGCATTTTTAATACAGTAAGAGCGAACAATAGCAAAAAAGTCTTATTTTGTATTGTTTTTGGATACAAAAACTATACTCTATGGGAAAAATATGTTATAATTTGTGTACACATTATGCAGTATAAATACATACTAGCCATACAATTCAAGTTGTTGAACTAATTTAGGAGGAGAATTATGACTGATTCTGTTACAAATAAGATCATTCTAAGTGCCGACAGTACCTGTGACCTGGATCAGGAACTAAAAGAACGTTATCATGTACACTATTTTCCACTCCACATCATTCGGATGGAAAAGATTATAAGGACGGCATTGACATTACACCGGAAGAAATTTATCAGAAATATTATGATGAAAAAATCCTTCCAAAAACAGCCGCCGTCAATGTTGCGGAATATATTGAACATTTTAAATCATGGGTCGATGAAGGCTATGAAGTGATCCATATCAATCTTGGCAGCTCACTTTCCAGTGCTCATCAAAACTGCTGTATTGCTGCTGAAGAGCTCGGGCATGTTCATGTGATTGACAGTTGTTCTCTCTCCACCGGAACCGGACTTCTTGTAACAGATGCCGGTCGGATGATCGAGCAGGGAATGAAAGCGGAAGACATTGCCAAAGCTCTTCGCGAACGCACAAAGCATTGTCATGCCAGCTTTATTTTGGATGCGCTGACATTTCTCCATGCTGGTGGGCGCTGTTCGACGATCGCTGCTCTCGGAGCAAATGTTTTGAAATTAAAACCATGCATCGAAGTCAGCACAGCAGATGGCAGTATGAATGTAGGAAAGAAATATCGTGGAACGCTTGATAAAGTTCTTGTGAAATATGTAAAAGACAAACTTGCTGCTTATCCGGATATCGATCCATCTCTGATCTTTATCACGCACTCAGGGATTGCCCCTGAATACATTGAACTTGTTAAGAATACGCTTGAAGAAACCATGCATTTTGATGAAATCCATATAACGAAAGCAAGCTGTACGATTTCCAGCCATTGTGGACCAAATACGCTTGGAATTTTATTCGAAACCTACTAAGGAGGAGACGCCTATGACGAATACAAAACCAGTTTTTCATGGAAGTGATATTGAGAAAATCAGTGAGTATTATCATATCGACCAAAACAGTATTACAAACTTTGCCGGAAATGTAAATCCACTCGGACTTTCCCCTTCTGTTAAGGAAGCTGTTGCGGGTCATGTGGACCTCTTTTCTTCTTATCCTGACCGAGATTATAAATCACTTCGCAACACAATTGCTGAGTACTGCGATGTTCCTGCTGATTTCATCCTGCCGGGCAACGGTTCAAGCGAACTGATTTCACTTTTGATTGAAACAAGAACACCGAAACGCACTCTGATTCTTGGTCCAACCTATTCTGAATACTCCAGAGAACTTTCTTTCTCCGGAAGTACACAGGACTATTATCATCTTCAGGAAGCGGAAGATTTTGAATTAGATGTAGAAGATCTTTGCCGGACTTTATTAAACGGATATGATTTTCTGATTCTCTGCAATCCGAACAATCCAACTTCTTCTGCCATCTTAAAAGATGAAATGCGTGCATTGCTTTCCTTTTGTGCAAACCGCGATATCTTTGTCATGATTGATGAAACGTATGTAGAATTTGCACCTTCCGTTCAGGAAGTAACCGCTGTTCCATACACAAAAGATTTCTCCAATCTCATGGTACTGCGCGGTGTGTCCAAATTCTACGCAGCTCCGGGGATGCGTTTTGGATACGGCATTACCGGAAATAAAGAATTCTTATCTCAGATGAAAGAAAAGCAGATTCCATGGTCCTTAAACAGCCTTGGAGCATATGCCGGCGAGCAGATGTTCAAAGACACTTCCTACATCCGTCAGACACGCTCATTAATCCTGACGGAACGTGACCGGATGTTTCTTGAATTAAAAAGATGTCTTCTTTCAAGGTTTATTTTCCATATGGAAACTTTATCCTTGTGAAGATTTTAAAACAGTAACTTCTTTCGATGTATTCGAAGCTTGTATAAAAAGAAGGACTTATGATCCGCGACTGCTCTTCTTTCCAATGTCCGGATGGCGAATTCGTCCGCTTCTGCATTATGAAACCAGAAGATAATGACCGGCTCTTAAAAGTATTGAAAACAATTTAATGATACCAAGGACAAAAGGTCTGAAACCACCGGTGCTTGCACAAAGGTCTTTCTTAAAAAACGGGAGAATCTGATCCAACGATTCTCCCGCTTTTCTTCTTATTCTTTCTTTTGGTTTTGTACTTCCTTGCTTTTTCTATGATTCTACAGCTGTTTTCTAACAACAAGATAATCATCTCCATTCCGATAATATGGACATTGATAATGCTGATTTGTCATCAGACGGATGTAATCATCCTCATCCATATTCTTATCACAGAGATAACACTCATACTCCTCATCATAAATATAATAAGTGCATGTTTCACAGCTGGTTCTTGACTCTTTACTCAATTTTCTCTCTCCATTTTCCGCCCGTTGCAAGGACCTGTAGCATTGCATTCTGTTGCTGTTCGTTCTATGTGCAGCTGGCAACTCTTTTCTTAGTATCATACCATGTTTCCATAGATTGCGTCCACTTTTCTGTCTAATGCAATTACCTTAAACGCAATTAATAGCCTGTATTTTTGTATTTTATTTCTTATTTTCTGTATATTTGAATTATTTTTAACTTTTTTCTGATTTTCTATTGACAAATACCTATCTGTGAGTTAATATAGAATCAACAAAAGGAAACGAAATAAAAAACAAAAAGGAGGACAAACCACCAGACACTTAATCCTTTCATTAAAATTAATTTTAAAGAAACAGAGGTATAGTCCAATGGGAAGGTAGATTAAATCCTTAAAATCTAAAGAAAGAGGTACAGACCACCAGAAAGAGTAATTTAAAAAACGGAAACGATATTTAAAGAGAGAGAGGTAGAATCCAATGGGATAGTTCATTAAATCATCAAACAAATAAATTGAAAGAGGTAAATTCCAATGGGACGATAAGTTAAAATCCAAAAATAGATAAACAAAGAATCAAAAGAAGGATATTCCAATGGGATAATTAAATGAAATAAAATATAAAATCACTATTTGAGATAATAGTTTCAGATAGATATCAAGTAAATAAGGAGGAATATTCCAATGGATGGAATAACAAAGTGAAGATCCACTGTATAGCGTTGGTGCATACGGTGGATTTTCTTTTGTCTCTTTTTTCGTGGATATCCCGGATAATCAAACGGATAACAAAAAGGGGCAAAGCTTTTTATGCTTCCACCCCATCACTTAAAAATGTTTAAAGTCTTAATACATAGTCTTTTTATTATCTTTTCACAAAATACTCTTCATACCATACGAGGAAAGTATAGATTGTCCATACTTTTCTCCAGTTATCAGAATTTCCTCCAACATATTCATCAAAAATCGCATTGATTGCATCCACATCAAAGAATTTCTCTGCAATATCACTGTGGAAGAGGCGCTGAACGTCCTGATTGTATCTCTCATCAGCCATCCAGATACGGATTGGTACAATGAATCCTAACTTCTTACGGAATGCAATTTCTTCCGGAAGTACCTTCGCAGCTGCTGTACGGAACGCCACCTTATTCTGCTCTTCATTCACTTTATATCTTGAAGGCATACGGGACGCAATGTCAAAAATCCTTCTGTCTGTCAGTGGCATACGGATCTCCAGTCCTGCTGCCGTACTCATCTTATCTACGTTGAGATAAATATCGCCTTCAAGCCAGATCTGAATATCTACATCAGACATTTTAGTCAGAGGATCAAGACCTTCCGTTTCCTCGTAGATTCCTCGTGCAAGTTCAATTGGCAGTACGTCCGGATCGTATTTTTTAAGAATCTTCTTTTTCTCATCTTCTTTCATGATGTTCGTATTTCCAACATAGAACGTCTTCAGATTCTCCCCATAACGTTCTGCATTACGGTACATATTATATCCACCAAAAAATTCATCCGCACCCTCTCCGGAATAGCAGATTTTTGTATGCTCTGCCGTTGCATTACATCCAAGCGTAAATACAATCGCAGATGCATCACCTAACGGCTGCTCCATATTATACATCACATATGGTACTATATCAAAGAACTGCTCCGGTGTGATCAGACTCCTTGAGAACTTTCTTCCAAGAATCCTTGCAGTCTTTTCCGCAAGAACAGATTCATCAAATCTCTCCTCTTCATATCCACATCCGTCAGCCTGCTCTGCATCAGACATTGCAAGTACATAGGAAGAATCTACACCACCTGAAAGGAAAGACTCTACTTTCTCATCCGCAGTCTTCACTTCCGGCATGATCTCCTGGATCGTGGAATGAATCTCATCTGCCCAGTCTTCAAGAGATTTACTCTCATCCGGATGAAATTCAGGCTTCCAGTATCTGTGAATCTCAAGCTTTCCATCCTGCCAGATCAGATAGCGGCCCGGCAACAGTTTTTTAAGTCCCCGGAAAAATGTATTTTCCCCGGCAACATAGGTCAGACTTAAATACAGCTGAAGCATCTCTTCATTCAGTTCTTTCTTAAATCCCGGCTGATCGATAATATCACGGATCATTGTACCGTACAGAAGCTGTCCATCCTCTGTCTCATAATAATAGAATGGCTTTGTGCCAAACTGATCTCTCAGACAGAACAGCTTCTTCTCTTCATCATCCCAAAGAGCAAATGCAAACATTCCATACATATGGTCTGCCATCTCATAGCCCCATGTCTGATATGCCTTAATCAAAATCTCATGTTCTCTTTCTTCTCTGGAAAGTGTAAGATCAATTCCCAATCTTTCACAAAGTTCTTCCCAGTTACGAATATGTCCTCTGTATGTTTTTAAATTATCATCTGTTTAACCTCTCTTTTGTCACCATCTTTGGTTTTGAAAGTTGTTTCTTCTCCCGCTTATAGCCTACAGATATCGACAACTTTCACGGTTCAATTCTATTCTATCACACTGACTTTTTCTTGTAAATTCTCAACTGTCACTCTGATACCAATCTCGGTCTGAAGCATATATAACATATGTATTTTAGTCAGAATGCATCTCACCTTCATTCGCTTCTTCCATTTGCACTTCTTCTGCTGCGCTACTTCCTGCTATCTCTGCATCAACATACCCAAAACGAATCACTGCCTGTGGCCAGTTAAGGCTGATTCTTGGTTTCTTCCCTTTCTCCGCACCTGCTTTTTCAATCAGATCAAGCAATTCTTCCGAACTGTTTTTGTCAGATAACCTCCGCGCCAGTGAAACGTCAGAATTCTTCCTTTCTTTGCCATCTGAAGTGCTCTTTTGTAAACTTCTTCCGGTTTTGTAAAAGACAGTTTCTTTTCTTTATAATAGAAATGATCTCCGTCCGTACACTTCATAGCCGGAGCGATCAGAGGCTCATGATCCCTGAAAATGCTTTTATCATCCAGGTTGAAATAATCATAACGGATTTCTTCTCCGATCGTACAGTTTCTTGTAAGTGTATTGTCAAATGTCGCATCCAGATGATAATAATTTCCACCAATTCTCACAATGTTCCAAGTATGACGGTATTTGATTCCTTTCTCCGGATTATTCCGCAAATAGCGATCATACACCAGACTCCAAGCTCATCGCACAGCACTTTCACCGCTTTTGCAATCCCTCACAAACTCCGACACCCTGTCCTAACGGACCAATAATCTCATGTGAATAAGGTTTCTTCAATTTATCATATTTTACATTCTCGCAAATGAAATCATGAATGTATTTTTTCTTTCTCTGATTCTGATAATTTCTGCGCCGGTCGTGCAAGTTTCTCTACTCTGGATTTCATTGCCTTCTGATGTTCTTTCACCTTCGCCCGGTCAAACAAATATTCCGGCAGAAACTGAATGTTCGGCGATTCCTGATAATAACGATACTTAAATCCCGTTGCCCCAGAAAATCTCCGGATGATCCAGGCGCATCTGGAAGAATACATTATACAGTTCTTCTCCGCTCATACGCGGTACCTGAATCTCCTTCTCCATCTGCAAGACCCCTGGCAGATTGCATGATACGCCGCCTGCTGCATCTTGTTCATCTTACTATAATAAAATGGTTCCATACTTATCCTCTCCGGTCAGCAGAAAATTCTTCTATCTGAACTTTTCGTTTTTTTCCTTTCTTTTCCCAGATCATCAGACTGATTTTGTATTGGATTGAATCTCTTGATGCAATAAATGGTTCCTCACGAAATATATTTATCCGAAATCCCTGTTCTTCTAACTCTCGTTTCCGCTCTGATGCTCTCTTCTCAGTCTTACGATTCTGATTTTCTTCCTCATCTGTGAATTTTCTTCTCGGGTAATTTGCTGCTGCCATCTTCAGTTCTTCCATCAAAAGATCTGTGACTTCTGCATGACGCTTTTCCTGCAACATCCCGGCAATCTTTTTTGCACTCCGCTTCCATGGATGTTTCTGATAAAACTTTAGACATCTTAGTAACTTTTTATCTTCTACTGTTGCCGCAAGCTCCTGCATCACTTGATGTGCTTCTGCTGACGGTACCCACGGATTTTCCCTTGGAACTACATATTGCTCTGAAACTGCCGGATAACAGCAATGATTCAGCGGCGGAAAGTCCGCCAGCACAGCTAGTTTCCGCTCCGTCTGATTACAGTATTTTACTCCCAGATAATCCAGTTTATCCCGTACAATTGCAATCTTATATTCTATCTGACGCAGATATTCCGCACCTTTCACCCAGAAATGTCCGATTTCTCCATAGTCATATAAGTGTACTTCTTCACTTAAATCCTCAAAAAAATCGTAACCACGGTCTCACCCTGATGAACTACAAGGACATAGGACTCCTCCGGTTCTTCTGTTACACTTAACTCCGCTTCTAGTTCACCTTCATAATCCTCTCTATACTGACCTGTCATCCTTGCATTTTCAAAGACAAGAAAGCTCTCTACCGCATCGTTCATCAAATAAACCAGCCGCAGTTTTTCTTCTGTAAAAAGCAGTTCAAACTGTCCTTGTTCCAGCACTTCTCCTAGTTTCAGAAATGCTTCCGGCAATTGAATTTCACTCATTTTCCGCTCCCTCAGTGCATTTGTCTTCCAGGCACTCGCGAATCTTGTCTTCTTTCAAATCCTCACCGATCACGATCAGAATCTCCTGTCCTTCTTTGATTGGATTTACTGTCATCTTCTGTGTTGTCGCATTCAGCTCCATCCAGTCACCGGATTGATTCTTCATAAATCCTTTTACACGGAACACTCTTCCGATATCATTAAGATTTTTATTGTTTTCTTTTTCAGAAACATCTGTGCATCCACGTTTACCAAACAGCTTTTTCACAGCCGGAACCAGTTCTTCTTCTGTCCGATTCAGATTCATAAAATATAAGGTCTGGAATCCATCCTTTTCTGTACCTTCCGGTCTGCGAAACGACTCAATCTGATAGCTGCTGTTCTGAATCTGTGCAAAATCTTCCTCTGTCAGCATATCCCAGTCTTTTGCGATCACTTCTTTTCAATTCTTCGGTACATCCAATGCGTTCAAGAGAACGATTGACATGTGAAATAATTCTGTTTTCCTGTTCTTCACAAGCATTGTCCTTATCTAGCCTGCTCAGCACGATCACACCCGCATCCGCCGCCTCAGATCCCAGCAAATATTCCGCCTGATCTGACAGATTTTCTTCCAGTCCCGCATCTACGATTGTGATCACACTTCCGATTTCGTACCACCGATCCAGAGGTTCTTCTCTTAATCCATCAAAAAACTCATCTACATCATAGATTCCCGACGGCTCCACCAGCACGCGGTCATACCCACACATTCGCATGGCGATCAGCTTTGTTTTGAATCGTCTGCGGTGTGTCTCTTTATCACACCCTCCGGAAATCATTTCCAGTTCACATTTTTCTCCCTGCAGCTCCTGAAGAAGCATCATATCCACATTCACCGCACCGAAATCATTTTCCGAATACCGATATGCAGTCCCTGACGAAGCAGGTAGGATGCATACTCTTTTATAAATGTTGTCTTTCCTGCCCCCGTAGAAAACCTGTAATCAAATCTATCTTTACCATGATTGTTCCTCTCATATCTGATATACTCGCACAATTTACTCTAACTATAATACCACAATCTTCTTGCTTTTCAAGAATTCCTCGGCATTCTTCTGCGCATCTCTGTGGTCTTGCCAGAGACTATATCAGCTGGGGATTGACTCCCTCATTTGTTCAAGAATGCCTCGGCATTCTTGCTGCGAGGTGCGCGTCATGCAATTGCATGACATACTTCTCCTGCGCACCTCTGCAATCCTGCCGGAGGCTATATCAGCTGGGGGATTGACTCCCACCACTGATACCAACTTGTTGCTCACCACCTATAGAGGTGGGAGTCATCTCCCAGCTGATATAAATATAGAGTATTGAATCCACCGCCTGTTTTCCCTATAATAAACTTATCAACAATAAACATTATTTTTTACGAGATTTTCAACATCTTCATCTCATCAAAACACACTTTGTGAAGATAACGCTTACGAAACGGAGAATTTATTATGGAATTTCAGAAGATCAGTTCCCCTTCCCTGAGGGATCTGTTTATTGAACAATTAGAACATCTGATTCTTTCCGGCAAGCTACAGGTCGGAGAGAAACTTCCGCCGGAACGCCAGCTTGCTGAAATGATGCAGGTCAGCCGTGCGGTTGTCAACAGCGGGATCAGTGAGCTGGAAAAGAAAGGATTTCTTACCGTAAAACCCCGCAGTGGGACTTATGTAGCAGATTTCCGAAGAAAAGGAACTTTGGATACATTGATCGCGATCATGAATTACAACGGCGGACGCATGCGTGATCAGGAGATCCGTTCCATCTTCGAAGTCCGCATTGCGCTTGATACACTTGCTGCACAGCTCGCCATCGACACGATCAGCGACAAAAACATCCAGCGTCTCCTCGAATTCGTTAATCAGATCCGTGATGCACATGATGTCACCACTGCCATTGAAGCTGCTTACGAATTCCAACACGAGTTTGCCCTAATTTCCGGAAATACATTGATTCCACTTATTTTCCAGTCTTTCCGAGCACCGATTTTTAATATGTGGGAACGTTATTGTGAACTCTATGGGATAGAAGAATTATATCGAAGCAATTATAAGACCTGGACCTATATCCGCGACCGAGACACCCAAGGAGCAATTGCATGGGTTCAGAAATCCATGCAGGACTGCATTGATGGGAAGCATCAGATTTACTATTCCAATGAGTTTGTATAAATTTGTATTTGTCTGTCTGATTCTCCATATTGAAGCAAAGGATTTGGTGGTGAATAAGGCCGCAAGGATGATGCTATATTCCAAACAAAGTGTTTGCTTAACGGGACGAATCTGAAAGACTTCATACAAGTTTTGATTTGATGCACGTAAACGAGAAGATAGACTCAGGTTCAGTCGATAGCGTTCCTTTTTACTTCCGTCCGGAATTCTGTGTTTAAGTGTTGAATTCGTTCCACGGCAATCCCTTCTGTCCTGGATAATGTAAGTGATGTGGATACTTTATTGTTGAGGACACATTTTAAGGCAGGAGCGGTTCTGAATACACTTTGTTCTGAATGTTAGAAAAAGCCCAAACAGAAATCACTCACGATGCCTGTTTGGGCTTTTTTCCTAACATTCATTCAAAGGGATGAAGAGGAGCGGGCCGGTGTCCGATGCAATAAAGTATCCATATCACGCCCTTATCCAACAAAAGTTTTTGCTTCATCACTCAGAATTCAAACGTCTAAATACAAATTCAAACTTCTGCTCTCGCCATTGCTTCCTTATAATCCTTCTGATCTGTAAAGATCTCATTCTTATAAGGATTCTTCTTCTGCTGTTTTGCTCTCTTAATAATTGCAGCCAGACAGATCACATTCGCTGCAAGTGCAATTACCGCGATCACACCCTGCATGGTTGGATTAGCACTTGTCGGTCTTACTGCTGCATCCATGAATCCGTCAGAATACAGAGCCGGAATTACTGAGAAACGGCTTGCATCCTGGAATAATGGGAATACCTGAGCGAACATACACCACAGTGCCAGTGTATTCGCGCGATTCTGGATCCAGCCACCCTTGTTCCAGAACATATTTGCAAATGTCGGAGCAAGAAGTAATGCAACACCACAGTAGAATGCATGTGTTGTCAGGTTATTGTATGTGTACTCAAAATTCCACAGATCATATGCAATAATGAAGCACCATGTCATATCAGGCCATAACATATCATCTTTTTTCTTGGATGTGTAGATTCCCCACCATCCTGTCATACAGAAGATGTTAAGAATTCCGGCAATACCGTTTGCCCAGTTCCACCATCCACCGTAGAGCCATACATTTTCTGAAGACAGCCACCAGCGGTCACCGAATTCTTTCATTGCCATGAATCCACGGATACCTGATTCAAAATCACTTACTACTGCAATCAGAATATTGATTGCAACGATTGCAAACGGGAATACTTTGAACCATTCTGTCTTACCAATTCCCCATTTGTATTTCAGCATCATAAAACCAATACACCCTGCTGTTGCAGCATACAATTTTGCATAATGGAACCAACTTGTCATATGTACATAAGTATCGTTATTCAGTGCCCATTCTGCACCATTTGCTGCACAGATATAGATTGCGATAAAATACACTGTAAGTATAGCCGGAATAGCTCCAAAACAGATCAGTCCACCGATTTTTGTACGTCTTGCGAATTCATTTGCAAGAACAAGTCCGGCAAACACCAGTACCCACCCTAACAGCTGCCAGCCGGCACCATCGCCATAAATTTGGAATAACATAATTATCCCCCTCCTTCTTTTAATTGGTTATACCAACCTATTGTTATCTTTTTAACATTATACTCTTCTTATTATTATGCGTCAATAAATGCACCTGTTTCTCCTATTTTTCAGCACTTTATAATAAAATATCTCTCCATATTTTTGTATTTTTACAATAGATTTGCGCTTTGGCATCTGGTATGACCACAGCCACATCATTTTCTTTCTGACGATTCAGAAAATTCATTTAAGCATTCTTATTTTTGAGTTATCTAACAATTCAATATTCATTTTATTCTGTTTTATGCGTGCTTTTCTTGATTTTTTCATGTTTTTGCAAGAATACATATATATTTCTTGCAAATTTCACCTCGACTGTTTATAATTACATTAAAATGCATTATCAAGACACTAGAAAACATATATGTATTGTGAGGATGAAAGCTATGAATTCAAATGATATATTAATTGCAAACACTGACGATCTGCGCAGTGATATGGACTATTTAGAGAAAACACTTTTGAAAGGACACCGCATTGATCCGAATCTTTATGAAGAATATGATGTAAAGCGCGGACTTCGTGATTCAACCGGCCGAGGAGTTCTTACCGGACTGACTGAAGTATCCGATGTCTGTGGATTTGATGTTATAAACGGACGTAAAATTCCTGCTGAAGGTGGACTTTACTATCAGGGAATCAATGTCAATGACCTTATCAACGGTCTGAAAGGCAAACGTTTTGGATTTGAGGAAACAACTTTCCTGCTCCTTTTCGGACGTCTTCCAAAAAAAGATGAATTAAAGCATTTTCTGAAAGTTTTATCTGAATTAGAAGATCTAAGCGGACGTTTTGTCCGTGACGTTGTCATGAAGGCCTCAAGCTCTAACATCATGAACGCACTCCAGCGCTGTGTTCTTACTTTATATACATATGATGAGAACCCGGAAGATATTTCTGTTGAAAATGCACTGCGTCAGGCTCTTGAACTTATTGCAAAGCTTCCACTGATCGCAGTTTATTCTTACCATGCATACAGACATTTCCGCAAAGATGAAACGCTTCTCATTCGTAATCCGGAGAAAGGCCGCTCTCTTGCAGAGAATATTCTGTATATGCTTCGCCCGGACGGACAATATACAGAACTCGAGGCTAAGGTACTTGATGTTGCACTGATTCTTCATGCAGAGCATGGTGGTGGTAACAACTCAACTTTCACGACACACGTTGTTACCTCTTCCGGTACTGATACTTATTCCTCGACTGCTGCATCCATCGGTTCACTGAAAGGACCAAGACATGGTGGTGCAAACCTGAAAGCGCAGGGGATGTTTGATGATATTAAAAAGTCTGTCAAAGACTGGACTAACGAGGATGAGATTCGTGAGTATCTCCGCCTGATTCTTGATAAAAAGCCTTTGATAAGACGGGACTGATCTATGGAATGGGACATGCCGTCTACACAATCTCCGACCCAAGAGAAAAGATTCTGAAAAGCTATGCACAGAAGCTTGCTTCCGAAAAGGGACTTGATGAAGAATTTGCTCTGTATGACCGTGTAGAACGAATCGCCGGTGAAGAGATCATGACACACAGAAAGATGCTGAAACCTGTCTGTGCTAACGTTGATTTCTACAGCGGATTTGTTTATACAATGCTGAATATTCCGGAAGAGCTTTTCACACCACTCTTCGCGATTGCGCGTATCACCGGGTGGAGTGCACATCGTCTGGAAGAACTGTTAAATGCCGGTAAGATCATCCGTCCGGCATACAAATATGTTGGGCAGCATACAGAATTCCATAACCGTGATGACAGAAATTAATTATTTGATACCTGATTATTATTCTAAGTTCACCTGCATCGCCGACCGCTGTCCGATCACCTGCTGCCAGGAATGGAAGATTGGCGTCGATGCAGATACGAACCGTAAATGGAAGAAACTCCAGGCTCCGGAAACCGTACCTGAACAAAAGAAAAATTTAAGCGCTTATACGATTAAAAAGATGGACAGCGTGTGATAGGCCTGGACAGTGATCATCGCTGTCCATTCCTTAACTCTGAGAAGCTCTGCCGCCTTGTTGTTGCTTACGGCGACAAAGTCCTATCAGAAACATGCACTACATTTCCACGAGAGGAACATCGCTTTCCGACACATAACGAGAAAATGCTGATGCCTTGCTGCCCTGCAGTGATTGACCTGTGGAACAAACAGAAGTCCCCTGCATTTTCCAAATGTATCAGACACTTTGTCCGATACTGGCGATACAGATACTTCTGTCCTTTTCCTCTTGCGTGAAAAACTACTCAATCTTTTAGATGATTCTTCAGAACAATCGAAGAAGAACTTTTGGAAAGCTTCTATATTCTTCAGGAATTGTACCAGCATCAGCCATTAACAAAAGAACTGTTAGAAGATTATTTTTCTGATAACACAGTAAGAGAACTTGGAAATGCGATCTCAGATATAGACCTTCCACCTTTGGATCTGATCAGCGAATGTAACGAACTGTTACAAGATCTTTCCGTAAACTATCAAAAAGAAGGGCTCTATCAGGATACTCTGAATCCAATTCTTGCTTTGGCTGAAGAAATATCGGAATCACTTTCGGACAGTACTGAAAATCCTGATGATACTAAAGCTTACGAATCCACTTTACTGGAACAATGGGAACAATTCACACAATACTTGAGCCCTTACGAACCACTGCTTCGCAATTTCCTGCGCAACGAGATTTTCTCCGATCTCCTGCTTCCTGACAGTGACCTGGAAAACGTACTGGTACAGATGCAATGGATTGCCCTTGAATATGCATCAATCCGCCACAGCATTTTCTTAAGATGGATGCTGGATGGCACAGACGCAAACGTTTCTGAAATTTCTTACGAAACGTTGAGACAATATCTTGTGATCATTACACGAATGACCGGATATGAAACAGCGGATATTTATGAATATCCGGAAAACAGTTTCGAATCCCTCTTATGGGACTGGGGCTACTTTGCATTAATTATAGGAAACTAAAATAGGATTATGTGATTGGCACAAGTACTTTTTTTTTCCTTTCACATAATCCTTTTTTCAGAGTTATCACAAACTATCTCATACAAATGTACACAACATACACTGCATAAAGAATCAACATGATAATACCTTCTTTTCTATTAAGTTCCTTTTTCGTCCACGCCATGATCCATCCAATAACACTAAACACGATCAGCACTGCAATATCAATGATATTTTCTGTCAAAAAATGCGACCGGTGAAATTGCTGCCGCAATACCAAGCACCATGAGAATATTAAAGATATTGGAACCGATTACATTTCCAAGTGCCATATCCACCTCACCTTTTTTTGCTGCTACAATCGATGTAACCAGCTCCGGAAGGCTTGTTCCAAATGCAACTACAGTAAGACCAATCAGAGTCTGACTGATTCCAATTGCCGCCGCAACTGTACAGGCACCGTCTACTACCCAGTCACTTCCGACCGCAATCGCTACTGCGCCGAGAAGAATGTAAATCACACTCTTTCCCATAGACATTTCCTGAATCTCCTCTGCTTCCAGAAGATACTCTTCCTCTTCCACTCCCGGCTCCACATTTTTCTCACGAGATGTCTGTACTGAGCGAATCATGTAGAGGATAAACGCCAGGAATAAGATAATAAATACAACTCCATCTATATGTCCCAGTGACATTCCGGCTGCACCAAGAATCAGAAGCAATACCGCACACAGAATAGATATCGGAAAATCAATCTTTAACGTATTAATCTGAACTGCCACGGAAGTAAAAAGCGTGCAGGCTCCGACTACAACCATGAGATTGAAAATATTAGATCCTACCGCATTACTAACTGCAAGTGCATTGTTTCCCGTAACTGCTGCTGTCACACTGACCGCAGTCTCCGGAAGGCTCGTCCCCATCGCCACAATCGTCATTCCGATGATCAGTGACGGAACATGATACCGTCTTGCGATACTGCTACACCCCTCAACAAATGCATCTGCACCTTTTACAAGAAACACAAATCCAAGAATTAAAAGTACCACTGCAAATGGCACACTTTGAAACAAATCACTCATCTTTTATTTCCTTTCTGCTATACTATATTCAACCTCATTTTATGCTAATCAGACAGATGCTGGATCAAAATCCTAACACCTAAAAGCACCAGGATGATTCCACCAACCAGTTCTGCCTTATGTTTATATTTCCCACCAAAATAATTTCCAATCACTACACCAACAATAGAAATAACCATTGTCGTAATTCCGATGATCGTAATTGCCTCAAGAATCGGTGTGTCCGAAATGCAAATGTGATTCCGACTGCCAGCGCATCGATACTCGTCGCAACGGCAAGTACAAACATATTTCTATGATCCAACGGCTGATCTTTTACTTCAACAATATCTTCTTCGTTCCATTCTTTTACTGCCTCCGTAATCATTTTTCCACCGATAAATCCTAACAGGATAAATGCAATCCAGTGGTCAATGCTTGTAATATACTTTTGGAACTGAATTCCAAGAATCCATCCCAACAAGCGGCATTAATGCCTGGAACCCTCCAAAATACAATCCGATCACTATCGCCTGTTTCTTATTCAGCTTCTTCATTCCAAGGCCCTTACAGACAGACACTGCGAATGCATCCATCGCAAGCCCGACCCCCATCAACAAAAGCTCGATAAATAGTGCCATGTTTCTCCTCTTTTCTTTTTTCTTCTGTATCTGTTCCGCTACAATTGCAGTGCGCATCCTGAGCGGAGCGTTTTTTATATATTAGGAAAGTCCTTTCCTAATATATAAAAACAAAGAGACCCACGTATGTTCTATGATAAGAGAACTGCCTGCTTGTTATAACAAACTTGTCCTCTTATTTTTAAAACATACATGAGTCTCATTCTTTAAGATTTGCCAGGTGATCAGTTCAAGTGCCTTCTCACCGGTATGTTGACAAATCACATTTTCATGCGAACTACTCCCTCACGGAATATATTTAATTTATCTTTCGGCTCGGTTCGTCTCATGAACAACTGCCTCACTGACACATCGTTTTTTACTATAACGAATGAATTCTGTTTTGTCAATAAATTTTATCATTTATTCCCAGACGATTTATTCCGAGACATTTCGTTACTGTCACAGTAACAGCTTTCCCCATTAGAAAAGCAGCATTCCGATTCCTCTCGTGATGATTGCCACAACCCATGCGATCAGACACTGCCGAATACCATTCCGACAGCCCATTTTGTACCAAGCTCACGCTTTACTGATGCGACCGCTGCAACACATGGTGTGTAGAGCAGACTGAATACAAGCAGGACACCGGCTGACAGAGGAGTCAGTACAGAAGCAATTCCTCCACCAAACAATACCTCAAGTGTTGATACTACACTTTCTTTCGCCATAAATCCACTGATCAGTGCTGTACAGATTCTCCAGTCTCCCAGTCCAAGCGGACGAAGGATTGGAACAAGTGCACCTGCAATCATAGCAAGAATACTATCTGCTGAATTCTCCACAAGGTTCAGATGCAAGTCAAAACTCTGCAAGAACCATACAACAATCGTTGCCATCAGAATAACTGTAAATGCTTTCTGTAAGAAATCTTTCGCTTTTTCCCAAAGAAGCTGTGCCACATTCTTCGCACCTGGCAGACGATAATTCGGAAGTTCCATAACAAATGGTACCGGTTCTCCTTTAAACAGAGTTCCTCGATAAAGGAATGCGATTAAAATTCCAACTACAATTCCAAGCACGTACAGACCCGACATGATCAGTCCGCCCTTTCCCGGGAAAAATACGCTCACGAAGAACGAATAAATCGGTAATTTTGCAGAGCAGCTCATAAACGGTGTCAGCAGGATCGTCATCTTACGGTCTCTCTCACTGGTCAATGTTCTTGTTGCCATAACTGCCGGAACTGTACATCCGAACCCGATCAGCATCGGCACAATGCTTCGTCCGGACAGACCGATCTTTCGAAGCAGCTTATCCATAACGAACGCCACACGGGCGATATAGCCGCTATCCTCCATCAGAGACAGGAAGAAGAACAAAGTAACAATAATCGGAAGAAAACTAAGCACGCTTCCTACTCCTGTAAAGATTCCGTCGATCACAAGACTTCGGATTGCATCATTTACATTGAGTGCGATCAGTCCTACCTCAGCCATTCTTGACAACTGATCAATTCCCATTTCAAGAATTCCTTGCAGAAATGCACCGATCACATTAAAGGTAAGATAAAATACCAGTACCATGATTCCGATGAAACAGGGAATCGCTGTATATTTTCCTGTAAGGACTTTATCAATTTTCTCACTTCTGACACGTTCTTTACTCTCTTTTGGCTTTACAACTGTCTGTTCACACAAACGCTCAATAAAGTCAAAACGCATATCTGCGATTGCAGCGCTTCTGTCAACCTGACGCTCTGTTTCCATCTGCTGTACGATATGCTCAAGCATATCCAACTCATTCTGATCAAGCTTTAACTGTTCTAAGATCAGCGGATCTCCCTCGATTGCCTTGGTTGCTGCAAAACGTACCGGAAGCTTTGCTTCTTCTGCATGGTCTTCAATCAGATGAATCACTGCATGGATACATCTGTGGACCGCACCGTCATGGTCACTCTTATCACAGAAATCCTGACGCAACGGACGCTCCTGGTATTTTGCCACATGAAGTGCATGACGTATTACTTCATCCACACCTTCGTTCTTCGCTGCCGAAATCGGAATAACCGGAACTCCAAGCAGTGCTTCCATTGTATTCACATCGATAGATCCATGATTTCCAATCACCTCGTCCATCATATTCAAAGCTACTACCATCGGGATATCCATTTCCAGCAGCTGCATCGTCAGATACAGATTCCGCTCGATATTGGTTGCATCAACAATATTGATGATTGCTTTCGGATGTTCATCCAACACAAAATTTCTGGAGACAATCTCCTCACTGCTGTAAGGGGACATGGAATATATTCCCGGAAGGTCTGTCACATTCGTATTCGGATAACCTTTGATTGCTCCATCCTTACGGTCTACTGTTACTCCTGGGAAGTTTCCTACATGCTGATTTGCTCCTGTGAGCTGATTAAACAACGTTGTCTTTCCACAGTTCTGATTTCCTACCAGGGCATAAGTAAGCACTGTTCCATCCGGTAACGGATTAGCATCTTCTTCAGAATGATACTTTCCTTCCTCTCCAAGTCCCGGATGATCTACCTGTTTCAAACGTTCTCCACGGAAATGGCTGTTTGTTCTCTCGCTGATTTCCTCAACTTCAATCTGTTCTGCCTCTGCAAGACGAAGTGTCAGTTCATATCCATGTACCTGTAATTCCATGGGATCTCCCATGGGTGCAAACTTCACGACTGTGACCTCAGCTCCCGGAATCATACCCATATCCAAAAAATGCTGTCGTAACGCACCGGAAGCCCCAACTGTCCTGATCACAGCACTCTTTCCAATCGCTAATTCTTTTAATGTCATTTTTTTATCATCCTCTTTAGCTTATTGCGATTTTTTATCAATTAGTTATACAAAACTAGCTTATTCCAGGATGTTGGATTTGTCAATAATTATCATTTACAAAATGCTGTAATAAAAAAAGAAATGCTTTATTTCCTCTTATATTTGGGGAAATAAAGCATTTCTTTTTTCATTATATAGCAGCCTCTCGTTTTTCAGTGGCGCATAAACGATTCTTCTGACAAAAATAAAGCAAATCACCTGCAGAATGATCGTAATAATCCAGGACGCCGGATAGGAAATAAACAAAATCTTCAATGATCTGAATCTTGGAAATATTCCAAAGATCCGGACGATTCTCGTTCCGACTGTTCCGATTACCGAAAGGATCATCGGCACAATTGATTTTCCCATTCCACGAAGAGATCCGGGAACAGATCCATCCATCCGCACAGAAAATAAGTAACTGTTGTATATAGAAGAATCTCCATACCACAGCTGATAACCTGAGGATCATCAGTATAAATCTTCAAAAGCTCCGGTCCAAAGAGATACGCACCTCCACCAAGAATTAATGCAATCGTTGTGGAAAGAATCAGGCAGTCAACTAAGACTCTGTCCATTCGTTTCCATTTTCCCGCGCCGTAGTTCTGACTCGTAAAGCTCATGCATGCCTGTGTCACTGAATTGATCGATGCATATAAAAATCCAAAAATGTTATTCGCTGCCGTATATCCTGCCATCGCCACGGATCCGAAAGAATTGACCGATGACTGCAGAAGTACATTTGAGAAATTAATAACTGTACTCTGTATTCCTGCCGGAATTCCAACCTGAAATATCTGTCCTAAATATACTTTTTTATCATTAGCTTCGAGAAGCGAAGCTGATAACTGCTGTCTGATTTATACAGGCAACGCAATACCAATACACACGATACAAACTGTGCTGTCACAGTTGCAATTGCAACGCCCGCTACTCCTAAATGAAAAGCAATTACAAGTAAAAGATTTAAACATGCGTTAATCACACCTGCTACAATCAAAAACAAAAGTGGTCGTTTCGTATCTCCAACCGCTCTTAAGATTGCCGCTCCGTAATTATATAACATAAAAAACGGCATTCCCAAAAAATAGATCTTCATATATAGTGTCGAAAGATTGATCACATTATCCGGTGTTCCCATCAACTCAAGTGCTCCTCTGGAAAAGAACAATCCAACTAATGCCATCACAACTCCGCTTATAATCGCAAATGTAATCGCTGTGTGCACCGTCTCCGACATCTCTTTCTCGCGCCCTGCCGCATAGAACCTGGCTGCAAGCACATTGGCACCAAGAGAAATTCCGATAAAAAGGTTGGTAAACATATTGATCAATGCTGTTGTTGATCCAACTGCCGCCAGTGACTCACTTCCACTGAATCTTCCTACCACGATGATATCCACTGCATTAAACGCAAGCTGCAGAATTCCAGAAACCATAAGCGGCAGTGAAAAAGAGATCAGCTTGTCCATGATGGAGCCATTGCACATATCAATTTCAAATCTGTTTTTCTTCTTTTCTGAATGCATAACTTTTCCTCATTCTATAAATTATTGTAACTGTTCGAACACTCTCTTAATGCTGTCATAATGAAGGAAGATTCCCTCCTTGGCAAAGTTTTCAATCTCCTCCTTAGTTGCGAACATATATCCGTCTGTTTCTTCTGTCTGAAGTTTCAGATCATTCTCATCAATATCAAGCACAAAGCGATATACATCCACAAAATAGTTATCGCCCTCTCCCGGATTTTCCCGCTTATAGGTAAAGACATATCCCCCTTCTGCATTAGAAATATCTAATCCTGTCTCTTCTCTCACTTCACGGCATACCGCTTCCTCAGAAGACTCTCCCGCCTGCGCAGCACCGCCGGATACCTCCCACCAGCCCGGTGCCCAGGCTTTTTTTGTCATTACACGTTTCGTGATCAGATATGTTCCATCCGGTCTTGCCACAACTCCAAGCACTGTCAGATGGTATTCTCCATCCTTTAAGCACCAGTCGTTGCGCTTCATCGTTCTTCCTGTTGGCCGTTTCTCTGCATCATAAATATCCCAATATTCCATGATATTTTCTCCTCGTCTTATCTATCTCACATTTTTCATTTTTCTTTCTTATCATACATTTTTTAGAAAAAAGCTGTAAAGTCTTTGGCAAATATTTTCCATTAGACTTTACAGCTTTCACTATCATTCGTTATTTACTTCTATCTCAGATAATATGTCATTTCATGCCATTCTTCTCCACCCCAGACAGAATCTGACATTCCCGGATCTACAAACCCAAATCTTTTATACATCTCTACTTTTTTCATCCAGGCAGGTAAGAACAATTTCTTTTCTTCCCTTTTCTTCTTCTCTTTGCAGATAACATCTTACAATTTCTCGTGCAGACCTTGTCCTCGATACTCCGGTAATACATCTAAGCCAAGGATCATAACTTTCTTTCCTTTTGGATTATTCAAAGATGCATCTGTAAAAAATTCATCTCGGAATTTTTCCTCATCCGTTGCAATTCCATTCAAAAATCCTGCTAACTTCCCAGTTGTTTTATCTACCGCGACTAAAAACAATTGCTGGAGTCACACCGATTCGCTCCTTCATGTGTTTCTCAGAACATGCTTCATTTGGCGGAAAACAAATTTTCTCAATCAAGACTGCCTGATCTGCCTCTTCCTGTCTAATATCCCTGAATTCAAATCTTTCTAAAATACTACTATTCCCTTCAATCTGTCCTTGCATTTTCTAATCTCCTTCTTCATCAACTTTTGTAATAACATATTTGTAATTTCATACTGTCACCGTAAGTACTGCTCCTACAGATGCTACCAACGACGCTGCTACTGCTAATATCTGGAACGGCAAACTACCAAGTCTTCCGCAGATCAAGCTAGTTCCCGCACGTTTTCTGGAACGATTGTATGCAACAATCACTCCCTACTCCTGTCAGAACCTGGACCACACTTGCCATTCTTGTAAACCCTACAAAGCTCTGCACTCCCACAAGTGCGATCACAAGACAAGGTAATGTAGCTGCAAGCCAGCTGATCTTCTCGCCCCATTTCGTCTGTTCATTCACAATATCTCGAAGATTCAGTGTATTTGCCCAGAAAAGATGTTGCAAGAGCCAACAGTGAAAAAACATATCCGATAATGCTGACCCATCCGCCAAGATGGCCGGAAAGATCCACCAGTGCTCCATTCTCTGTCACATTAGAACATCCGGAAGCGTCATAAATGTGATCAAAAGGATCAATCCCATATTCAATCCCGTGCCGGCTGCAATCGCTCTGCGAATACCTTTTCGTCTCCTTCTAGACCTTTCACAACCTGTGGCACAGACATAACAGCAGATAATGAAAATGCAATCATGCTATAAAGTGCCAGCATATTGTTATTCGAATAGAACTTTGTCGAAAGCTCTGTTGTCTCTGAAAGCATCGTTGCTACAAAAAGGATCCCTATGACTCCAAACATGGAAATCACTGCAATTTTCTCACAAATTCCAACCAGTTTCATTCCGATATAGACCACACTTGCTGCCAATACATAAAAGAGCAGCATTCCGACCACTGACGGAAGGTGAAACCATGCAGAAAATACAGCTGCCGCACCGGTAATAAATCCACTCACATTCACTACAACCGAAAAGCCAAGCAGCCCAAACGCCAGCCATGTACATGCCATCTTCAGCTTTCCCACAAACAGCTCATTTTCAAAGCATTTGATAAACTGCGCGCCATTGTTATTCAAAGACAGTTCCGCAATCATAAAATGCAGTAAAAGATTCATGCAATAAGCCACTGCTGCAATCCAAATGATATCATGCCAGTTATTTCTGGATGCAAGGAATGGGACCGAAAGAATTCCTGATCCCACGCCGTGTCCTATGATAATACTCGTCGACTCCAAAAAAGTCAGCTTTGATTCCCCATGTACTTTCGCCATACCTACGCCTCTCCAGTAATACCAATTTGTTGTTTACCACTTATGATGACGGAAAACAATCTCAAATCTGATATGATAACTCTTTCTATTGTACCTCATTATAGCTTATAATTAAACCCATTTTTAAAGAGCTTTTTCCCAGGCATTTTATATTCTCCAGGAACTATGCAGTTAATCATATTTTATGTTATACTCTTAATAGAAATAGCTATTAAATCTAAACGAAAAACAGAGGTAACTATCATGGAATTCAAGAGCATTTTAATAAAGGACACAACTGTAGAAGAAAGAAAACAGATTGTAAAAGAATCTTTAGGCAACATTTCTGCAAGCTGCGATGGTTGCATGGCAAGACTTTCAGAAATGTACGATGAGTATATCGAAGGTAAAAAGAGATCCGTGACATTAATATGGAATTTAATGGACACTATTTACGTGGAGACATGGACAAGGGTGAAAGAAGAAGCTGTCCGATGTAAAGTAAATCTACTCCCCTTTTAACCTTCACTCAAGACCTACTGATAGAATGGAGGTGTTTGTATGAAATTTAAGAAAAGAATCGCATTTTTCACAGCAATTATGATGGCACTATTGACTGTCGGATGTGGCAGCAAATCAATGTCAGCATCCGAGGACAGTGCAACCATGGAATCAGTCTACGGTACAGATTATTCAAAAACGAATACTGCGAAGAACCTGCAGAAACAGCCGATGCAGGAGTCACTTCCGGAAATGGACTGGAAACTCAGGTAGAAAACGGACGAAAACTGATCCGAACGGTTTCTCTTTCTTTGCAGACAAAAGAATTTGATTCTGTACTCAATAGCCTAAAAACAAAAACTACTGAACTAGGTGGCTATGTCGAGAATTCTTCTATCAGCGGCAATAGTTATTCTTATACAACAACCCGATATGCAAGCTACACCATACGAATTCCGGCAGACAAGTTAAATGAGTTTGTGGATATCGTTGGTGAACTTGGAAATGTAACACAGGAAAATGAATCCGTGGAAGATGTGACACTTCAGTATGTAGATGTCGAAAGTCATAAAAAGCTTTAGAAACGGAACAGGCACGTTTGATGGAGCTGCTTTCTACAGCAGAAAATATGGAAGACCTCTTAGCCATTGAAAGTAAATTATCCGATATCCGATATGAAATAGAAAGCTACGAAAGTCAACTTAGACTTCGGACAATCAGATTGATTATAGCACAGTGCATGTGGAGATATTTGAAGTCGAACGTATGACAGACGCGGGTGAGAAAGGCTTCTTTGAAGAAATCAAAGAACGATTCGGAGACAACCTGTATAAAGTAGGTCACGGTTTCAGGAATCTCATCATTGGAATTCTTGGTGCATTACCGATCCTTATTGTATGTGCAGCAGTTATAGCTGTTATCGTAGTTATAGTTAAGAAAAGCATCAAAAAAATAACACTCAAAAAACAGAAAAAAGCAAAAGAAAACGATTATGAAGAAAACTTCAAATAGCGTCTCTCCTTCGTTTCTCTCGTAAAGCAAAGCACTTAAAAGCGGAAAACCTCTGAATCTAATGAGATTTTCCGCTTTTGTTTTTTCTTATTCTCTATTCTTTTTTATATTTTTTCCCATAGCAGCAATTTCCTCTGCTGTATATTCTTCCACTACTGTCTTTGTCACTTGTTTTATATTTTTTTCCTTCAGACGAAGATATACAAATTCCCTGAAAATAGTGTACAGAACCGAAACTAATGGAATGAAAATAAGCATTCCTACGATTCCCATAAGATTGCCACCGATCGTAACTGCCGCCAGCACCCAAATTGATGGAAGTCCTACTGATCCGCCAACCACATGAGGATAGATCAGATTGCCTTCAATCTGCTGAAGAATCAAAAATACAATAATAAATAAAATTGCTTGCTTAGGACTTATCATAAAAATCAAAAAGCAACCCACTGCACATCCGATAAAAGCTCCAAAGATCGGAATCAATGCAGTAAATGCAATTAAAGTTCCGATCAAAAGTGCATATGGCATTTTTAAAATACTGAGTGTAACGACAAACATACTTCCGAGAATCACAGCTTCTACACACTGCCCCGTAAGAAAATTTGCAAATGTCTGATAGGTCAGAGAACAAATTTTCAGGAATGCCTCTGCTTTTTGTTTCGGAATAAATGCGAAAAATACTTTTCTTATCTGTACATGCAATTTTTCTTTCTGAAAAAGAATGTAGCACGCAAAAGAAAATGCAATGAAAAATGTAGCAAATCCACTGACAATAGAGCCCACTGCCGACATTGTCGTATTCATCATATTTCCTGCTCCACTGCCAAGAATACTGATCCCCCATTTAATGGCCTGATCTTGATTAAACTGAACCTGATTTACAAGCTTCATAATTTCTTGATTATTGTGTGAAAAATCTCGAATCCAGTTTTGCATCTGTGGAACAAAATTCGCAATACTTATCATCAAACTTCCCATTGTCCGAGTAAGCTGTGGAATCACACCAAACATTACTAGTGCGATCACACCAACCGCCAATATAATTGTGAGAAGAAGACTGATCGGTCTTGCTAACTTTTTTCCCACCTTATTTCCATCTTTTGTCTTGCCGAAAATTTTCTTTTCTAAAAAACTCATTGGCACATTGATTACAAAAGCAATTGCGCCACCAAGTACAAATGGAAATATAATTCCCCATATTGTTTTCAGTACATCGATCACTACTTCAAATTTCCACAATGCAACTACAAGCAGCACTGTAAAAATAATCAGTTCTCGAATTTTCTTCATAGATAACTTACTCAAATCCATTATCGTTCTCCTAATTTCTTAAAATCAGCCAACTATACTTTTATGCAACAAGATATTTTTCATCATATACTTAAAATAATATTGATGTCAAGACGCTTTATCAATTCAGCTTGGCATTGTATCCGTCTTATGATAATGTTATTGATGAACGTTATGCAACGAATAAATATCAGATATTGAAAAATAAAACCTGAAAAAATCGAAATAACGAAATTTATACGAAAAGAGAAACAAGAAAATGTCACAAAAACAAAACAAATTGACTCAAACCGGTATTGTAGCACTTCTTGCTTGTGTATGCTGTATCCTGTGGGGAAGTGCAATCCCGGTAATTAAAACAGGGTATCACCTTCTGCAGGTAGATTCTTCAGACACTGCAAGCCAGATTGTATTTGCCGGAATCCGCTTTACTTTAGCTGGGATTCGGTATTAATTTTTGCATCGATCAGGGAAAAGAAAGTGATGCTTCCTGATAGGACACTCCTCAAATATGCCATTCCTGTGTGTCTTGCCCAGACAGTGGGGCAATACTTCTTTTTTTACATAGGAGTTGCACACACCTCCGGAGTAAAGGGTGGAATCATCACCGGGCTTGGAAATTTTATTGCAATTTTGTTGTCTTGTCTGGTATTTCGAAATGAACGGATGACGAGCCAAAAAATCGCAGGATGTGTATTGGGATTTGCAGGAGTTGTTGTGATCAATCTGATGGGAAATTCCCTGGATATGGGATTTAAACTGATCGGAGAAGGATTTATTCTGATTGCACAATTATCTTATGGAATGTCTACTGTGTTGATCAATCTTTTTTCCAAAAAAGTATCACCGGTAGTGTTAAGCGGAACCCAGTTCACGATGGGCGGAATTGTTCTGACTTTAATTGGAATTGGAATGGACGGACACCTGGGAAATGTAACGGCCGGAGGTCTGGCAATTATATTTTACCTTGCGATGGTTTCAGCAGTGGCATATACGCGCTCTGGTCTATACTGCTTGCATGGAATGATGTTTCCAAAGTTGCGATTTTCGGATTCGTAAATCCACTTTGCAGCGTGATCTTATCGGCACTGATACTCGGAGAGGTAAAACAGGCATTTAATGTTGGCAGCCTGGTTGCATTAGTTTTGGTATGCGCCGGGATTTATATTGTTAATCGCAGAAAAAATTAAGCATTGTTATTTTGAATAATCCCTTCATAACCTGCTTTAAGGAAAAGATCAAAACAAGTATGGAATCTGCACCATTCTTCATCAGATTTTCCTAAATGTTTTCTGCACATTTCAGACATCCCATTATTTGAACGGTTAGTAAATCAGTTAATGTGGATTCATCTAAACTTGTCTTATCCAGCATAACATCAAGAAAATCCTGTTTAAGTGCAACAACTGTATGTTTTACTGCCGGCAGGAACAATGCTTCTGAAAAAAAAGAGGGGCTGATATTTCGGATTTTCCCGTAAAAGCCAACAGAGCCCCTTCCTGACAATTGTATTTGAACTTGATCCATTCTCAGATAACAAAGCCATATTTTTAATATCATATAGAGCATCTGAAAAAACTTCTTCAACAACTTGTCCAATGTTACCAAAATGAGTATAAAATGTCCCTCGGCTGACACCTGCATATTTACAAAGATCTGTTATGGTTATTTGCATATAGTCCTTTTTTCAAAAGAAGCTGCAGAAATGCATCTTTAATCGAATTATGTATAAAATTGTCTTTGGATAAAATTGCTTTTTCTTCCTTCATGTATTTCCAAAAACCCCGCTATACATAAATAATTATAGTATATTTTCACATAAAAATAAAGTTATTTTTCATGAAAACGAGGCGTTTTGAACAATTGTCTCTTCTTTGTTCAAACGTATCCGGAGGGAATTGGTTTCCGGATTTGTTTATGTTATGTTGGGTATATAAGAAGCGTGTATATAAAAATAGAAGGAGGTAGGTATTCTATGGGAGAAACATTATACACAATAGGAACGGATCAGCAGCAGGCATGGATGAAAAAAACTGTTTTCCACCTAGAGGATACGGTTACTCTGAACCGGGAACATATTCTCTTGATGCTACAGAAGTTGCAGCATATAATGTTGCGAAATCATTTTATCAAGTCTATCCTGAAGTCCGGAATATCGATTATATTGCAAAAGAAACCGGAATCAAACCAGATGATATCAAGGATCGATTAAAACGAATGTATGATGAACATCTTATCATGTTCGTTATGAATCCAAATGTTGGTGTTTACGGTTGGGGACTTTATTATTGGGTTGTCAAATTAAAAGACGGTACAGATCCAAAGGTAAAAGCTGAATTTGCCAAGTGGTATCAGAATAAAGATGATATTTGTACAGGATATCTCACAGAGGGCGATTTCGATTTCTTTAACGGAAATCACATGAGAGTTACGGACAATCTTCTTGCAGATGTTATCCAGCCATGGAAAGACAGACCGGAGGTTGAATATGTACATCTTTGTCCGATCAGGGCAGATGTCAGAGAATCACTTGTAAATCAATGGGATGTTCCGGAAGACAGATACAGAAAATTTATTTTTGGAGAAGAACAACGGAAGAAATTCCTTAAAGTTCAGAACAAAATAGATAAAAAAGATTTTGCCATTATTGAAGCTCTTAACAGCACAAAATCCATCGCAGATATGTTTGATTTTGATATGTTGGAGAAGTTATCGGCCTGGATGGCAAACAAATGAAAAAGACATTGTAATGTGTGTTGATGAACGAAAATTTATGCTTCCAATGATTTATATTAATTACCGTGCACTCGGAATGTCAATGCATATGTACTTGGTTCGTATGTTCCGTAACGTTCCAAGTTACAGGAAAGCAGAAATTGTAGATGAATTCTCACTTATGCCGGAATTCGTAGACATTCTTCAGTTCGGTGATTCTTTCTACGATTGTATGCTGACTGTTTATACTGAGGTAAATGACGTCGAAGCAATCCGAAGAATGTTGGAAGGATACGCTGAGATTGAAGAAGTAAAGGTAGCAAATTCAAAGAGACAGTTCAGACGTTGGGTAGCCCGTCTTGATGATGATAACGGATATTGGGAAGAATGCGTTATGACGGATGACTTTTTACAGAACAGACTGGAATCCGGTTCCGTAAAATGTCGTTTCTCAACTGACTCAGAGGAGGTGCAGTAATATGATCGTAAAACATCCAAGAGAATATGTTGTTGATAAACTTCAATATGCATTAAATCCAAAAACGATTGCCGTAGTCGGAGCCAGCCGTTATTCTACAAAGTCGGTTATAAAGTTGTTGATGGCCTTTTAACATGGGGATATAAAGGAAAGATTTATCCTGTAAATCCAAGAGCAGATAAAGTTGCCGGATTTACAGCTTATAAGACTGTAAAGGATATTCCTGATGAAATCGATCTTGCTTTTCTTGCTGTACCTGCACACATTGTTAAATCTGTTTTGGAAGATTGTGTTGAAAAGAAAGTTAAGATTGTTGTTATTGCCACAAGTGCATTTAAAGAAATCGGACGTGGAACACTGCAGGATGAACTCACTCAATATTGTCGTGATCATGAGCTGCCTCTGATCGGACCAAACCTTGTAGGAATGGGAAGTCCATACCTTAATTTCAACTGCGGATTTATCCCTTATCTTCCAATCAAAGGTCCTGTAGCAATGATTTCTCAGTCAGGTGCCAACTTGCTTGCGGCACTTGGAACCTCACAGAAAGATCATTTTGGAATGAGCTTCTTCGTAGGACTTGGAAATAAAGCTGACGTTGATTTCTGTGAGTTTATATCCTACGCTGGAAGAGATGAAAACAGTAAATGTCTTGCAATTTATATTGAAGGACTGGATAGTCCTGATGCATTAATTGAAGCTTGCCGCAGTGTTGATAAACCGATCGTAACAATAAAAGTCGGTGGTTCAAAGATTGGTGAAAAAGCTGCATTTGCACATACTGCTTCTGAAAACAAAGGAACAAATGATGCATTTTATGATGATATTTTTGAAAAGGCTGGAGCTATCCGTGCGACCACATGGCAGGAATTCCTCGATATATCAATGGCATTAGGAATGCAGCCAGCACCAAAGGGTGACAATATCGTTATGATTACCAACGGTGGTGGTTCAGGTCTTCTCAGCTGTGATCACTTTGAACGTCGGGGAATGCCAATGCATGAACTGGCAGAGATTTCTCCTAATCTAGCAGGAAGAATCCGTGCATATATGCCAATGTTTGGTTCTCCGCTTAATCCTGTTGATATTTCGGAACAGCTTCACCTGTTCAGTATAAAGGTGCATTCACACAGGTAATGCGTGACCCAAATGTACATGGAATACTTGGATCCATCTGTCCGACAGCAGTAACAGATGTTCCGGCTGTAACAGATCCGGTTATCGATATTTACGAGACATATAAGCATCTTGGAAAACCGTTCATTATGGAATGCCAGGGTGGTGAAGAATGTCAGGAAGCTATCATGAAGTTGAGAGATCATGGAATCCCAGCTTATCCGACTGCTGAACAAGCCGTAAATGCTATGGTCGCTCTCTACAAATATGGCCGATTAAAAATAAGAAATAAATTATGAGCAGACATTCAGATTATGACAGAAGTTGTATAAACGACTACTTCTCTTCTATAAAAAGCTCTTATAAGAAAATGACACCTCATTTAGGGGTGTCATTTTCAATAGCTTTATTTTCTTTGTATTAAAATCTTACCCGCTCCCGATCCGGATGTTCTCCCGACCATCCGATCTGCGGTAAAGTCATCAGCTGATACATATCATTTTCCTCTATGTCAAATCCGAAAACATCCAGATTCTGATGCATTCGTTCACCGGAAGAAGATTTTGGCAACGGCAGCACACCGCACTGCAGAGCAAATCTGATACAGATCTGTGCGACAGATACCTGATATTTTTCTGCAAGTTCCATAAGAAGTGGCTCCTTGAGAACTCTGGCTCGACCGATTGGACTCCATGCCTCTACCTGAATCCCCATCTGCTTACAGAAATCAACTGCAGCCTTCTGCATATATCCTGGATGGAATTCTAACTGATTCACCATAGGAGTAATGCTTGTCCGCTCTAACAGATTGTTCAAATGATGTGGCAGAAAATTGCTGACACCGATTGCCCGTACCTTTTTCGACTTATAGAGATCCTCCAATGCCTTCCATGTCTCCACATCCAAATCTCTCCACTCTGCATTCAGATCAGAAGGTCTTGGCCAATGAATCAGATAGAGATCCAGGTAATCTGTACCTAATCTTTTACAAGTGCTTTCGAACTCCTGCAAAGTTGAATCATATCCAAGATGATCTTTCCATACCTTTGATGTCAGGAAAAATTCTTCTCTTGGAATTCCACTCTCGCGTACAGCTTTTCCTACTGCTTCTTCATTGAAATAAAAGGCTGCCGTATCAAGATGGCGATACCCATGTCGGATTGCTTCACTTATAATTGCTTCATCGGTGTTGTCTGCGGCTTTATAGGTCCCAAACCCCACTGCTGGGATTTCCACTCCATTGGCCAGTGTAAATGTATGTCTCATATGATACTTCTCTTTCTTGTTATATAGATGCCGCGAATATTATTCGAACTCCACTGTTCCTGTCGGCTTTGGTGTGAAATCATAAAGTACGCGGTTAATTCCCGGAACTTCGTGTGTAATACGTTCTGTAATATGAACCATTAATTCGTGCGGAATCTCAGCAACAGTTGCTGTCATAACGTCAATAGAGCATACTGCGCGAACGATACAAGACCACTCAAAAGCACGTTTTCCATCCTTAATTCCTGTAGATCTGAAATCCGGAACAACAGTAAAATACTGCCAGATCTTTCCTTCTAATCCATTCTTTTCAAATTCCTCACGAAGAATTGCATCAGATTCACGTACTGCTTCCAAACGATCGCGTGTGATAGCTCCCGGACAACGAACTCCAAGTCCCGGTCCTGGGAATGGCTGACGGTAAACCATACCATGTGGAAGACCAAGTTCGTCTCCAACAACTCGAACCTCATCCTTAAACAGAATTCTAACTGGTTCTACAAGTTCAAAATTCATATCTTCGGAAGTCCGCCTGCATTATGATGCGCTTTGATTCCGTCTTCTGACTCGAGAATATCTACAATGATTGTACCGTCTTTATGATTACACGTCAACACATTCTGACATAATTTGATTTATTTATCTTTCAAAAATATTACTCTACTCTTTTCCTTCTGCAGCGATTTTCTATCTATCGCAAAAGCGACATGGCCATCCTGCGGTAGGTGTGACGTTTCCCCCTTATCGCCACGCTATAAGCTGTGATATTCTCCGGCAATGCCATCCCCATATATCCACTATCCCCAATATGATGGATATCTGCACCAGCCATCTTACACATGAGAGCAATCTGACGAACTGTAGCTTCATCTGCACCTTCCTTAGATGTTCCAATCGTTGTCATTGCCAACGCACCTTTTTCATGCGCTTTTCTTATAAGATTTCCCGCATATTCCATTGTGATTCCCGGAACTGTTCCCGGAGCCGGTAGCAGGATCACATCCGCGCCTGCATCGACAAACGCCTCCACATCCTTTTCTGTGAGGATCTTTTCTCCTGCTTCAGAAATAATTCCTGATGCATGCATTTTCCCGGCTGTCAAAATCACTCTGTCTCCAACTGCTTCTTTTAATGGAAAGGGCCTGTATAATTGCTTCATTATCTACGCCAACTCCCGGATTTCCTGTCAGAACAATCATATCTACGCCCATGTCTGCAGCTTTTCTTGCATTCTCTACCGTAGCCTGACGGCCGGTTGTCAGATTCCATACAGATTCTTCCTGCCCATCTTTTATCACAGCCGGCTCCAGATTAATCGCAACCATTCTTCCGGTAAGACGCTTCACCTCACGAATCGTATCTTCGGTGATGTCTGCGGCAGTCCCTGAATTATCGGATCGTTTACATCAAAAATATTCAGCATGATCAGATCTGCTCCCAGAGATGCTACAAACTCTGCGTTAGTGATATTTACTAACATCGGAGTTACTGTTCCTATTGTCTCTGCTGCGAGCGTTCTTCCTTCACTGTCTGAAATAGCAGTCAGAAGTTCTGCCTTATTATAGGAAGTTAATTCTCCGGCCGTCGTATCTATCAGTCGTTTTAACATCGTTTTCTCTCCTTTTTGCAGTGTTTTGTTTTCATCAAAAAGTGTATGATTTAAGCTTTTTTTCTTTGCATCATAACATTTTGTGAAATAACTGTAAAGAAAAGTATTTGCTATTGCAAAAACTTTAGCGATTTAAAGCAGAAAATCGCTAAATTGTATTGTCGTATACAAAAACAGCTGTTATAATATTAAAAATGATAATCAGATAGGAATGGTGATAAAATGAGTCAGTTAGAAATATTAAGAGAGAGTCTTGGCCAGTGTGATGAAATCATCCTGGATGCATTGCTTATGCGTAATCGTATTGTAGAAGATATCATGGCTTATAAGAAGTCCAATGATCTTCCAATCTTACAGCCGGAACAAGAGACCAAACAGAAAGAATGGCTGGAAAAAGAATGGAAAAAAACGTCATAAAGCTGAAGTAGAAGACGTATTTGGAAGCATCACAATGAACAGTAAAAGAATCCAGTCCAGAAAATTGTTTAACTATAATATTGTGCTTATTGGATTCATGGGAGCTGGTAAAAGTACCATCTCAGAGTTTTTGAAAAACTCCTTTGCAGTGGAAGTAATCGAGATGGATCAGATCATAGCTGAAAGAGAAGGTATGACTATTTCCGATATTTTTGAAGTATATGGCGAACAGTATTTCCGTAACCTGGAAACCAACCTTCTTATCGAAATGCAGTCCAAAACTAATGTCGTGATTTCCTGCGGCGGTGGAACTCCAATGAGAGAATGTAATGTCGTTGAGATGAAGAAAAACGGACGTGTAGTTCTTCTGACTGCCAAACCAGAAACTATTCGGATCGTGTCAAAGACAGCCATGACCGCCCGCTGATTGAAAATAACAAAACAGTTCCGTTTATTGCCGATCTTATGGAGAAACGAAGAGAAAAATATGAAGCAGCAGCGGATATTATTATTGAAACAGACGGAAAAGATGAATTGCAGATCTGCGAAGAACTAATTCTCAGACTACGTCAGATGGATAATAAATAAAAACAGCTTATGAAGTCGCATCTAAGATTCAGACCCGAACAGGAGGAAAAAATGGAACAGAGAATTAAAGGAACAACAGGTTTATTAGCACTGATCGGAAGCCCAGTAGGACATTCAGGATCCCCGGATATGTACAACTTCTGCTTCCGTTATCATAATTTGGACTACAGCTACATGGCTTTTTGACATCAAAGAAGATCAGGTTCCGGCAGCTCTTGATGCAATGCGTCTGTTCAAAATGAGAGGCTGCAATGTAACCATGCCATGTAAAACGGCAGCAGCTCAGAACATGGATGAGTTATCACCTGCTGCAAGAATTATCGGTGCAGTGAATACAATTGTTAATGAAAACGGAAAACTGATCGGACACATGACAGATGGTATCGGTTTTGTGGAAAATCTAAGAGACCATGGCGTAGATGTAAAAGGAAAGAAACTGGTGATTTTAGGTGCAGGAGGAGCTGCAACAGCCATCCAGGTACAGTGTGCACTTGATGGAGCAACATCCATTTCCATCTTCAATCCAGACGATCCATTTCTTGATCGCGCAAAAAGGCACAGCTGCTAAACTGAAAAACGAAGTACCAGATTGTAATGTTCAGGTATTTGTCTGGATGATCCGGGAAAACTGAAAGAAGAAATTGAAAAAGCAGATATTCGGTAAATGGAACACTGGTAGGTATGAAACCTCATGAAGATCGTTCTCCAATCACAGACAAATCTGTATTTCGTTCCGATCTGATTGTATGTGATGTTGTATATAATCCGGAAGAGACAAAACTTCTTCGGGAAGCAAAAGAAGCCGGTTGTGCAAAAACAATTGGTGGAAAAGGTATGCTTCTGTGGCAGGGCGTTGCGGCTTATAAATTATATACCGGCCTGGATATGCCTGTAGAAGAATACAAGAAATATCAGGCAGAAAACCAAAAATAAAACTGCTCCCAGTTAAGCAAACAATAAAAATATCATAGAAACATTTATAAACAAAAGTAGCGGAAGTCCTTGATTTTTTTTTTTTGACCTGTTCTTAAAAGCAGATGTAATGTATTTCCTGCTTTTCGGTGCTTCATCTTAAATTATCTTTTATTTTCCTGAACCAGGCAGATATTTCCTGCTCCACTACTGAGCAACAGTAGTATCATCCAGCAGAATATCTCATTACTATCCGCTGTTTTCGGACTTTTTACTGAAGTTTTTGTTCCACTTGCCTGTTCTCTTTTCACCTCTGTTTTCGCAGCTTCCGGCTGTTCTTTCGATGGCTGCTCCGGTACAGACGGTGTAACAGGCACAGGTGGCTGTCCCGGTTCGACTGTCTCTTTGGTTGTCTGAATCATATTCTGCTTTGCTGCACTTGCAGTAACTGCATCGGAACCCTGTTCAAAAGAATTGAATCAACAGCTCTTCGCAACAGGAATATTCTCCGACCTCCGCTGCATCGGCAAGCTGTGGATAGCTGTCAGAGCCGGCAAGATAATTATTAACTGCTACGGTATACTCTTTTGTATCATCCAGCTCCTGCCCATCTTTTTGCACAGAAAGCACACGCTCCCCCGCCGGCTGTGCCGGATCGAAGCGGACGGTAATTCCACCAACCTGCAGATAACTTCCGCTGTCATTTGGCCACGCATCCCACTCACCACTGTCATTTGCAACAATACAGTTTTTCTGAATAGTAAGACTGGTCTCCAACATTTCCTTTATCTGTGCACCAGTCAGCTTCTTTGTCACTACATAGTTTCCATAAGGACTGACATTGATAACATCTCCATACGTTACCGTTCCGGCAGCGATAGAAGCACGGATTCCGCCAGCATTTTCAAAGGCTATATCAGCCCCTGTGGCAAGCAGGTACGCATCAGTTATGACATTTCCAAGATTTGTCTGTCCGATACGTATATGTTCCCAGACCCCGTCCAATTCCACCGGTGAAGTACCGATGACACGATTCAGTGCTGTCTCGTTTTCTGCTTTGATCGTATCCAATACATCTGTCACGGAAGCATCCTTCGGATAGTTCTGTGCTGCTTCATAATCGACAGATGTTTTCTCATAATCCACATGCACACTTCCATCCTCATCCATAGTACAGGTCAGGTCTATCAGCCCCACACTATTTAAATAATGTCCGCTTTCCGATACATAGGTTGTTGAACCGTCCGGTGTCGTCACGGATTCACTGAGTTCAATATGCTCATGTCCACACAGCCACAAATCGACACCGTCCACCTGTGCAGCCACATTCTTTGGATCAAGCGTATGGGACAATGCGATCACCACATCACACCCTCTGCCTTTAAAGTAGCAGCTTCCTCTCTTGCATAAGCTACTGCATCCTGAAAGTCCAATCCCTCCACATTAGATGGTGTTGTCTTATTTTTCATCTCCGGATCACTTACACCAAACACACCGATCTTCAGTGTTTTTCCATTTTTTGTAATCTCTTTTACAAGTTCATCCGTATCAAAAAGGATGTCCCATCTGCATTTTTGATGTTACCGGATAAAATTTTGACATTAGCAATTCCACCAAGCTCTTTTAAACGATCTTTGTCATAACTCCAGTCATGGTTTCCTGTGGTCATTGCATCATATCCACAGGCTTTCATCAGTTTTGCCACCGATTCTCCCTTTACCAGTGTTGCAATCGGTTGTCCATGAAAGGTATCTCCGGAATCCAGCATCAGCGAACCGTCCGCTCCTTCCGTAAATGCCTGTGCAATTCCACTCAGCCGGTCCATTCCGATCACCTGATTGTAATCGTCCTCTTCTACCCGTGCATGAATATCATTGGTATGTACGATTTTCACATCAAAAATTGTACTTCCAGATGCAGTTCCATCCTGTGCCTGTACCGGCATTACCCCAAATAATCCGAAAACTATCCCAAAGGTCAGCAAAAGTGCCGTTACCTTATTCCATTGTTTTTTAATCGCAAGATTAGCTTCCATCTCTTTATTATAACGGTCATAATCATCAAATTCACCATTTTTATACATCAAGTAATTTGCAACCATATAAAATTTCAACTGCTCATTCATTGGATAAACAATCAGATAATCTTGCTTGTCAGGCTGTGTGAGAGTAGTACCTGGATTATCGATGAATGAAAATACTTTTGCACCTTTTTCATGTACTCTGTCCACTAATTCAACCATTTCTTTTGTATTTCCAGATACTGAAGATATAATTACTACAGATTTATTTGTAAATTTTTTGTTTCCTGTAGTCAAAAACTCAGCTGCATTTTCAACAAATACTGGAAGCTTTGAACGGCCACGCATATATACTTCCACCTGCATACTGGAAGCATAAGTACCTCCAATACCAATAAAATAGATTCCATCAAATCCTTCTTCCCAGATTTGATCAATAATTTTTCAATCTGCGGACGAAGAGCAAGTGCTCCATTCACACTATCAATCTGTGCTTGCTCGTTAAAATTACGCAAACAAGCTCCTTCTGTTTCTTTCCACGCTTTTGCTTCATATTTCATAGTTGATATCTCCTTTCACTACTTTCTTTTTAATACAATTTCGTTGTCTGCAAATCTAAATTTAAGAAAAATTGTATAGCACGTTGAATCATTTTATCCCAATAAGGCCACTCATGATCCCCTGGTCCTTCCATATAAACATGACCATAACCATTACTTTCAGCAACTTTTCTAAATTTCTGATTATTTTCATATAAGAAGTCTTCTGTACCACAAAATTGAATTAACCTTGGACGATTTTCGTCTTTAGCAAGTTTCTCTACCAAAAACAGTGGATTTTCCCACTCTTCTGGTTTTCCTGCTTCTCCATGAAAACTCTGTATTTCTTGTGGCGACATATCTTCCCAATTTCCGGCAAGTACCATCTCCGTAAATCCTACATAATCGAGTACTCTGATAAACTTGCCACAGCTTCATACTTCTACGGTCTATTCAATGCAATCTTCACTGCACCATATCCACCCATACTCTCTCCAGCTATAAATGTATTTTCTCGTCTTTGATCCAAATGAAACCATTTCCCACAAATAGCTGGAAGTTCATCTGCAACATAATGGAAATAATCAATTCCAACTTTTCCTGTTGTGTAAAAACTACGTTGAACTTCAGGCATAATTATTATGAAATTATATTTTTTTGCATAATATTCAATTTTAGAAAATCGCGTCCATTCATCACTATTTCCTGACAGTCCATGAAGTAAATAAAGAACCTTCGGTGTTCCCTCATAAAGAGGTGTTACATCATTAGAAACATCTGGGGAAAATAACATTAATCTGTGTTGTCATTCTTAAATTTTTGGAATAAAAATTTCCTGTAAATAATCCCATTATTTTAATTTTACCTTTTATCTGAAAATTGTACATTAAAGTTACATTTATCACCACGCACATAATTGCGATTGAATTCGATTGCCCTTCCATCCGTATCATACGTAAGACTTTGAAACAACATCACGGGTGTTCCTGCATCTATTCCCAACAGTTTTGCATCATTCAAACTAGGACGAACCAAATCCAATGTCTGCTCTGCTTCCGCTAAATGAATCCCATACATTTCATATACTTCATACACAGAAAACACCGATAAATCAATCCCCTCCATTTTGGGAATTAAATAATGCGGTATATATAATTCCTCTAAAGAAATCGAATCTCCGTCAGCATAACACATGCGCTTAATATAAAAAATAGGATCTTCTGGTTTAATGCCGAACATGTTTCCATACAAATTTCCTGCCATTCTTAGATACTTAGACACAATTCTAAAAGATGGTTTCATATTCCTATCTACTATCGTCTGCGTAAAGCCTTCTAACTTCTCCATGTTTCGTTCGATTTTATGTCCTAAAACGTATACTTCTTTATCAGAAATATATTTCAACAATCCTTCTTTGACCAAGACTTCTATGGCTGTTCTCACGATTTGCTTCTGAACACCAAACATTTCAGCCAATTCTGTATCAGTAGGTATTTTTGTACCAGGATATAAATCACCATCTTCTATTTCTATTCTTAAAATCTCACTCACTTGCTGAGTGATCATTCTTTACAGGCAGTTTTCATATTTCGGCTCCTTATTTTTTTAGTTACCATGCTCCAAAATACTTTAATGTTTCTGTTGCATTTGCTGCACCTTTTTCCATTGCCCCTTCTATAGAAAGTCCATCTACAATTCCTGTTAAAAATCCAGCAATATAACTATCTCCAGCTCCCATACTATCTACAAGATGATCACAAGGAACGATTCCAAAACGATGATATCTTTTACCATCATAACACAAACTGCCTTCTTCTCCCATCATACAAATGACAAGCTTAGGTCCCTGTTTTTGAATTCTTTCCATTTGTTCTCTTACCTCTTTAGTATCTCCTGTATCCACAGAATAAAAAGATAATCTGTATATGGTATCGCTTTTACACTTTCCTCTGAATCTGGGCTTGTCGCACAATCAAAGGCAGTAACAATTCCTTTTTCTTTCAACTCTTTAAACTGTCCTTCTACTTTGCCCCAAACATCACAAATTACAACATCAAAATTTTTGATATAATCAATATCTTCATCTGTTAATTTATATTTTTCCAATACGCCTTCGTCGTAATCTCCAAATACTCTTTCGCCATCTATCAATTCAACCTGGGTAACGGCTGTCTTTCCTTTTTCTACACGCAAATGCGAAGTGTCAACGCCTTTCGCTTTGATAGTTTCTATCATAATCTGTCCGTAGACGTCATCACCTACTGGTCCAATATATGCAGCCTCTCCTCCTAAACGGAGTGTATAAACTGCCATATTTACCGGGCCTCCCCGGAAATGCTTTTCCACCATCTATATTGTTATAATAATCAATACAGTTACTTCCAACTGCCGCTAATCTCATACGATATCACTCCTTTTTTATCCGGTGTCTCGCCTTGTTAGAACATTCGTATATTGTACCTGATCCGGTCTCGCCATAATCCTAAAAAACTCAATACCTACTCCTCTATCGTCGTTTACAACACCTGACTGATAGTACAAGTATTGTCCTTCTTCTACCTTCAACAATTTAGCTTCTTCTTCTGTGGCAAATGTAATTTCTACTTTCTCCGTCCCTTTAGTCAACAATATGCCTAAATCCCTTAGAACTTTTATATAAAGATTCTTCTGCAAAATTGTGAGCTTCAAACCTTCACACTGTTCGTAATTAATGTAACTATTCTCAATCATCAAAGGAACATTGTTTCTAATCCGCAAGCGATATAAATGAAATACTTTATCTCCCTCTTTTATCTGAAGTTTTCTCGCAACATATCCATCACACGTCTCAATTCTAGAGATTAATACTTCTGTCCAAAGAAAGTACCCTGTTTTTCTCATTGCTTCCGAAGTAGACTGAATTCCCTTTATATTCCTAACTAATCTCGGAGGTGCCACAAAGGTTCCAGATCCTTTTACACTATATAGTTTTCTTTCTTCAATTAGTTGTTGAATAGCTGTATGGAGAGTGGAACGATTCATTTGCCACATTGTACACAACTCCCGTTCGCTCGGAAGCTGTGTATGTGGTTTTAGTTGGTTTTCTTGTATATACCATTGAATCTGCTCCATCGCCATATCTTGCGGACGAATTTTTTTATTTTCTCCATACAGTTCTCACCTTCTCAACATATTAAGCTAATGCGTATGCACTTTCTTTTTATTTTTTCTATCCCAATAATAGAATACTGGAAGTCCTGTAGCTACTGCCACAAACGCACAAATTAAGCTCTGCATTGGCGCATATGTAAGCTGGCCCCAAATAAGTGTACCTGTCATAATAATTGCAATAAGAGGCATAATTGGACCACCTGGGCATTTATAAGATGGATCGTATCCATGTTCTTTGCCTTTTTTCGAAGCACAAAGACTGTACCGAATGTAAGCACATTCTTTAATAATGCTACCATTGTAAAGTATCCTAGCAATGCTGACAAGTTTGAAGCAAAAATTAATACGATTGCAACCGCACACTGTACGATAATTGAAAAATAAGGAGTTTCGTATTTTGGATGAACTTTTGCAAAAGATTTAAAGAATAAATTATCTTTCGCCATAGCATACTCGATACGTGGCTGGAACATAATACAAGATGATAATGAACCAATTACAACAATAATTGCCATAATTGCAACAATTGTACCTGCATACTGTCCAATTCCTGGAAGCTTAGATGCCAACAATGCGATTGGAGCATCAGATGTAGCCATTTCATCAATAGAAAGAATTCCAGAAGCTACAAATGTTAATCCTGCATAAAGAGCTAGTACAATAACTGCTGTAAGAATAAGACCCAAAGGCATATTCTTTTTCGGATTTTTAATTTCGCCTGACATATAACAAGCACCTCCCATACCATCATATGACCATGTTGTTGTAGCTACACCTGCGATTAGCGCAGCAATTCCACCTGTTGCATATCCTTTCAAAGGTGCAGAAGATAATAAAATATCCCCCTGAAGATTGAATAAACCAATACCAATAACCAATGCAAATGGTAAAATTTTAAGAGCTGTAATAATTGTCTGGAATTTTCCACCGCCTTCTACCGAACGTATATGTACTCCCATGAAAATTAATACAAATACTACAGCAACCAGCTTTAATACCAAACCATGAATCGGAACAAAAAATGCAAGATAATTCACAATTGCTAAAGCCATGATTGAAATTGACGGTGGGTCAGTTGCCCAAAAGCTGATCCATCCACACAAGAATGCAAGTGGTCGAGATCCTGCTTCACGGAAGTAAACATATTGTCCACCATCCTCTGGATAGGCAGATGCTAATTCCGAATATACAAAGTTTGATGGAATCTGAAGCAATCCCCCTATAATGTATGCTAATACCGAAACAAGCTACTACCGGCAGCATTTGCTACCTCAGATAAAGATGAAAAAATACAGAGCCTACTGTAGTACCAACGCCAAGTGCAATAACAGCGCCAAGTCCAAGTTTACGAGCAAGTTCGTTTTTGTTTTCAGACATAAAAACTCTCCTTTCCTTTTAAACAGAGTATAATTGAAAAATCTTGTGCACGACTTTTCTTTTTTTAATTTCCTATTATCTTCGATGCTTTTATATTGTAAACAGCTATCTATCTTCGCTATCACAACTTCTTAAATAATCTATTACTTTTTATTTATTCACTTTCACATTTAAACGATTCCTGCCTCGGCCATTAGCTCACGCATGTTATCAATGGCACGTTTCGCATAAAAACGTGGTTCGTTAATATAATTTGTAACCAATTCAAGTGTTGCAGTTTTATCATAACCTATTCGTTTCATTTCATATAGCATTTCTTTAATTGGAATATTTCCCTCTCCTGGTATCAGATGGGTGTCTGATCCATTTTCTCCATCAATAATATGCATATGATCCATCTTATTTCCGAGTTTATCAAAATATGCCATAATACTTTCATGCTGTACAAATGGTGGAACAATATCACACATGCCGACTACATATGGATTATCCACTCTTCTAAATAGCTCCACCAAATCATTTGCTCTTGTAAAGAAATTAGATTCATACGGTGTTAAAGCTTCAACTACTAGCTTGATTTCTAGTTTTGCTGCATAATCTCCCAACTCTTGAATATTTTTTTCTAATCTGCTCCACAACTGATCATATGTAGCAAGATATCCGCCGTTTGCAGGACTTGTAAGTACAAATTCCGCACCCATCTCTTTTGCCATTTCAAGAGACAGTTTCAGATAATCAATAGCATCTCTTCTCTGAGCCTCTGAACCGATCATATAATTGTAAGGATAGGCATTATGCTCCGGTGTGTAACCAAGCACCGGCATTTCATACTTTTCAATTAATCGGCGAACTTCATTAATATCTCCCGCTTTCAGATCCGGTGCATATGCATGTGGACGCCCACCCCAAAGCTCGATATAATCGTAACCGTACTCTTTAGCATCCATAAAACAATGCTCCAACGGATTCCTCTGATATCCCGATGTAAACATTCCAACTTTTAACATTATTTCATTCCTCCTTGTTGTGTTTTGTTGGTAAAATTATATAATAATTAAGCACCATTTTCTATTCGCAAGAGGTCTAAAATTCAATTATAAAAAAAATGTATAAAATCCCATAACCATGTTGTTTGTTATTTCAATTCTATACCAATTATGTTATTCTGCATATTTTATCCTCTTTATTTCCCCTTTATTTTCTCTTATTTTTATGCATTATGCATATAGTGGTATGTTTTTTGATTTATATTTATACCAGTTTCATCAGATACACTTATTTTGCCACTTATTTTTAGTTATCCATCCAATTGCCAATGCTTTGTGCACCATGATAACTTATAAGTGTTCTAATAAATAGTGTGCAATATCTGTTAGAACACTTCGATGACTTTTATTCATTAAGGAACGAGCATTCAGCTTTGATTTTTTGTTGCTGGATATCTGACCTTTCTAAGGTTCATCTGTTATTTGATGTCGCCTCATTTTTACTCTTAATATCTTTATTTTCCTATATATAAGTTATGTCTTTACAAATATCATTAATCATTAGGAGGTTTAAATAATATGTCTGAATACGCAGATCTTATTTTATTATCAAACTGTATTTTTACAGCCACAGAGGAAATACCTTTCTCTGGATATATTGCTATCAAAAACGACCGGATACTTTCTATCGGAAAAGGATTGGCTCCTACTGAACTAATAGGAACAAACACAAAATATCTTGATTATGGGAACAAAACAATTACGCCTGGATTCTCCGATGTACATTGCTTTTTCACAGGTTATTCTGTAGGATTTGTTGGAATAGACTTATCCGCAGCTACTTCTCAAGAAGATATACTGAATTCAATTAAAGAGTATGCGAAAGGAATTCCTGCAGACAAACCTATTTTGGGACATGGTTGGAACTCCGATACAATCCAACCATGGAACAGATTTGTTAGATGAGGCTTTTTCCACTCGCCCTGTTCTTCTGTTTGCAAAAGGCTGCGAAACTTGTTGGATGAATCAAGCTGCTATAAATCGTTATCAGTTTACCCCGGAAACCTGTTATCCGGAGAGTTATGTTCGCTTTTTACCAGACTTACTTGGAGATAAAGACTTTATAATTCCGGAATTTAAGCGCTATATTAAAATGATGAACAGTAAAGGAATCACTTCCATCAAAGAAATGGGATTCGATGATTTCTACGGATTTACTGACATTCTCGCAGAACTAGAATCCGAAAACGCTTTAACTATCCGCGTAAATTTTATGAGCCAACCTGTTGCTGAACCTTTTAATCTCTCATATGGCAAGGAAATGCGTGAAAAATTTAAAGGAGAGTTTGTTCGTTTTTCTGGATATAACCAAATGACCGACGGTTCTATAAGCGAACTTTGCGGTGATTTGAAAAAACCTTATTCCTGCGCAGATACGACCTGTGCACAAGACATTGATTGGGATCTTTTAGCAAACGATACCTTTAAAGCTGATGCCGAAGGATTTCGTTTCTCATTACATGCTCAAGGAGATGCTGCTATTTCAAAAGTATTAGATATTTATGACTCTTGCCAAAAAGATGAAAATGGAAAACTTATAAATCGTCACAGTATTACCGATCTTGAATTCAGTGATCCAACAGACTTGGAGCGTATGGGAAAATTAGGCGTAATTGCTGAAATATACCCTCAAATTCAATCTATCGCAAATCGAAAAGACAAACTTGCCATGATTGAAGAAAAGATTGGTATGGATCGCGGACAGTATTATTGGAACAGACGTAAAATGGCTGACAGCAATGTGTTATTAAGTTGCGGAACTGATCTTCCACTTCTTATTGATGATATCCCAGAATCTATTTATCATGCAGTCGGAGGATACTTCCCTGAAGGTGGAGAGCCATTTAACAAACAAAATATGCTGACTATTCCTGAGTTGCTAACTGCATGGAGTGCTGGCGGTGCTTATAATCTATATCAAGAGAAAGAGCTCGGCACACTGGAAAAAGGAAAAAAGCTGATATTGTCGTATTCGACGGAAATCTATTTGAAACAGCTATTGAAGAAATTCGTTCTCGCAAAGTAGAAGTAACTTTTCTCAACGGACGAATCGTATATAGCCATGAATAAATAAAAAAATATCTCTCTTATCTAAACAGTTTATATTCTCTTTAAGAAAGGAAGGGAAATATTTATGAAAGAGTCTTATTTTATGGGGATTGATACTGGAACGAACTCTAGTAAAGGTGTATTAATCAATTCTCACGGAGAAATTATAGCAGAACATACAACTGAACATGCAATGACAAATCCTGCCCCAGGTCACTATGAACATGATGCCGACAAAGATTGGTGGGGAGATTTATGTATTATAAGCAATGCACTGATTGAAAAATCTAAAGTTTCACCATCTGACATTAAAGCAATCGGAACAAGTGCACTTGGTGCCGACTGCCTACCTGTCGACGATCAGTGTCGACCTCTACGCAAAGCTATCCTATATGGTATTGATGCACGTGCAACCGATGAGATAGAACAACTCACAGAAATGTATGGGGAAGAACAGATCCGACAGTGGTACGGACGTCCATTATGCTCCAGTGATGTAATGCCTAAGATTCTTTGGATAAAAAATAAAGAGCCAGATATATATGCAAAAACCCACAAGTTTCTAACAGGCTCTAGTTTTATAGCAGCAAAACTTACTGGTAATTATGTAGTCGATCGTTTTTTAGGACTTGCAAGTTTTAATCCACTTTATTTTAATGATGGAACACCAAATCCTGAAACTTGCCTACCAATTTGCCGCCCTGATCAGCTAGCAGAAGTAAAGGAAGCAAATGATATCGCAGGTTATGTAACTGAAACCGCTTCAAAGGAAACGGGTCTTGCAGTTGGTACTCCAGTCATTGTAGGAACAGATGACTCCGGCGCAGAAGCAATCAGCACTGGCGTTGTTGCCCCTGGTAAAATGATGATTCAATTCGGTTCTTCCATTTATATGATTCTCGGGACAAAAGAATTGGTTGATGATGAACGCTTATGGCGTGAAGAATTTATTGTACCAGGACTTTGTGATATATCTGCCGGCACTAATGCTGCAGGCTCTCTTACTAAATGGTATAGAAATACAATTTTCCCAGATGCACTCGAGCTAGAGCAAAATGGTGGTCCTGATGCTTACATCACCATGATGCAAGATTTGGATAAAATTCCTGTTGGAAGCGATGGCCTTATTACACTCCCTTATTTTGCTGGTGAAAGAACTCCAATAAATGATCCTCTTGCAAGGGGAATTCTATTTGGATTAACGCTTGCTCACACGCGTCAGCATATGTACCGAAGTGCTTTGGAATCTGTTGCATACTCAGTAAATCAGCAATTAAAGATCATGCTTGAGCACGATGTTCCTATAGACCGATTTTTGCCGTAGGTGGTGGTGTTAAAAATGACTTATGGATGCAAATTGTTGCAGATGTTACTGGTAAAGAAATCAGTACCCCTGCCATTACTGTAGGTGCGAGTTTTGGCGATGCTCTAATGGCTGCATCGGGAATCAAATATTCAGGCTTTGAATCTTTCAACAAACTTACAGATTTCATTAAACCTGGAAAAACCTATCATCCTAATAAAGAAAACCATGAAGCATATAAAAAATATCAGAATATTTATGATTCTCTTTATCCTGCTACTGTAAACTTAATGCATTGTTTGTCAGACTAATCTTTGTAGATTAGACTTTATAAAGACTATGTGATAATTCTTTCATCAAACAAAAAGTACAGCTGTATGAGTTTTTAATAACTCTTCTGCTGTACTTTTTAAATCTATTATTTTATTCATGAAGCTGAATTGTAAATGAAGTCCTGTCACTTCTGATAAAAGAGCGGCTATACGCAATCGCTCTACCATTATTGTCCCAGTAATCACAACTCAACATAATTAATGCTACTCCATTTGGAATATCTAATAATTTTTTTATCTTACTCGTTCCATCTATAATCTCCATTGTTTGCTGCATACTGGAAATTTCTATTCCATAAAATGCAAAAATATCTTTTATTGTAAAAACTGATGAGTTCACTACTTCTAACTTCGGCAAAACATCTTTTGGTACATATATATCTTCAATTGCCAATGGCTCACTATCCAAAGTTATTTGATGTCGTACACAAAAGATTAAATCATCTGGCTCAATATTAAAATAATTTGCATACTTATTTCCTGCTGGTCTATATATTTTTGCCTGCTCCTTTATCGAAACTCTTTTTGTTCCTGAAGACATTACATTAACAAACCCACCATGTTCATCCAGGTTTTCTTCGTATTTATCACCAACAACAAAAACACCTTTTCCCTGAACACGTCTCAAAATTCCTTCATTAACTAATGCATCTACTGCGTTGCGAACAGTCAACCTATTAATACCATAAGTTTCTGCTAATTTATTTTCAGACGGAATTGCTGTTCCTGGAAGGTACTCTCCCTCTTCTATTCGATTTCTAATAATTTCTCTCAATTGAAGATAAATTGGTGTACGATAACTTAATTTTCCGTCTTCACGCTCTTCATTTTCTTCGGTATAGTTCAATTTATTATCCATAAATCTGCCCTGCTTTTCTCAGTATTCACTCTCTATTCTGCTAACAAGCTTGAATTTATCTCCTCTAATTAATTGTTTATAATACATAATTATCACTCCTTCTTCATCTTTCACAACTCCAGATGTAAAAAACAAAGGAGAATCCGGTATTATCTCCAACAACGCTGCTTCTTGTTCACTGGCATATGTAACACTAATATGCTCCTCGCCCGAAATCTGCTTTCTATGATATACATTTTTCAAAATTCGCCCCATGCTAGTTTTATCAGTATAATACTTTTCAAAATCTGGATATCGTTCACAATCAAGATATGTTGTTTCCAAAAAGCATGGAACATCATCTATTTTTCTAAGAAGAATATACTCATAAACCTCTTGTCCGAGCAGAACATGAAGTTTCTTAGAAATCTGTTTAGTTGCTTCAACTTTTCTTACAGAAATAATCTTTTTTGCTAAAATAGATCCCTGCTGTCGAAGTTCTCCTACCATTGAATCTACTCCAACCATGTTTCGATTCTTCTTTCCTACAGATACATAAACTCCCGCTCCGTTAACTCTATATAACACTCCACGACCAACAAGTGTATCTACCGCCTGTCTCAGTGTCGTTCTGCTTACTCCCCACATTTCACACAAATCTCTCTCTGATGGAATTCTTGTATTCGGAGCCAATCGATTTACTACAATAAAATCTTCCAATTTTTCCACAGCCTCAGTTCCCGGTGGTATACGATATTCCATATTCTTATTCTCCTTACCATTGTTTACAGACCACTTTCAAATGTAAGCTAATTCTATCATCTTTTTCTTCGTTTTCCAACCAAAATATATACCAAACTCAAACGATTATGTGTTTTTAATATTCATCAAATAATAGCAAGCTTCTTTTTTCTTCTCCGGTACAAGCCCCAAAGCAATATACAGCGACTAATATTATCCATAATCATGAAAAACCACACCATTTTTAAATCACGTCCAAACATACCAATATAAATCCATGTCAGGCCTATCCTTATCCCCCCACATTGTTAATATTGCAAATATAAATGGCATTTTTGTATCTCCAATACCATGAAATATACCCTCATATATAATTAACGCTGCATACATAGGCTCACTAATCGCTACAATTCTCAGTAATGACACTCCAAGCACAATAACCTGCTCATCCTTCGTAAAGAAACGTATAATCACTTCTGCTCCGCAAAAAAAAGACCTATGGCCATTGCTGTCATAATAGAAACAGCCACAATAAGTCCTGAACGTACAACCGATTCTAATTCTAATTCGTCTTTTTTTTCCCACAGCATTTCCAGCAAGTGTACTGACTGCAGTTTGAATACCATATCCTGGCACATAAAAAGCCTGTTCAATTGTAAGTGCAATCGAATGAGCTGCTACACTTAGTGTTCCAAGTCCCGCTACTAATGCTGAAAATACAACATCACCACATCCCACAACAATTCTCTCTCCAATTAAAGGCAAGGAAACATTAAAACAATTTTTTAACAGTTTTCCTTCCGGTTTCACCTTCATTCCTTTTAGTGTCACCAATGGATTTTGCATTGCAACCCAAAAAATAGTAACTCCACCTATCCCTTGACTAATTGCAGTCGCTATAGCGGCACCTCTTACTCCCAATCCAGCTCCCGGAATACTGAGCAACATTCCAAATACTGAAATCGTAGTATGAGAGCTAATTAAAAGCTGATTTAATATAATATTCAAAAAATTCACACCAATATTTATATAAAGAGGTGTTTTCGAATCCTTGTTTGCCCTTAATACATTTCCAAATATAATCAGGCTTCCTCTCAATATCAACGGACAGTTTACTATAAAAAAATACTCACTTGCATCTCTCCATATTTCCTGACTAGCGCCCATCCACATTGGCAACACCGGACTAATTGCTAAAGCAATCACTGTTTCAATCACACCAAGAACAAAAATAATCCAAATTGCCTGTGCTGAAGTATGATGAGCAGCTTCCAAATCTCCCTGTCCAGTATATTGGGCAATAAACGAAAGCATTCCCATGCTAACAGCAAACAAAATTCCATTTAACAACCAATTTACAGTGGTTGTCAGACCGACAGCAGCACTTGCAATCGCACCAATCTGACCAACCATTGCAGTGTCTACATAAGCTACAATGGTTTGCAGAGCCTGTTCCAGTATTGTCGGTGCTCCTAAATCCCACAATTCATGCATCTTTGAATTCTTCAAGATTATCCTATTTTTTTCTTTCAAATCAGGCATGATTGTCGCCTCCATTTCACTTGTATTAGCTTTCGAATTATATATGATGTTTTATTTTACCACTATTTTTGTTTGTTTTTACCACTTATCTATTTCAAATTATATCATTGAGGCATATTTATGTCAATTATCACAATCGTATAAACACTGAAGAACAGTATCTTCATTTGCATAAAAAAAACCGCCCAAATCTCTGACTTCAGTCAATAGAATATGAGCGGTATATATTTTATTTTTCTTCTTGGATAATCACGTTAATTGTACGATGTGCCGGCCCATCAAATTCACAGAAATATATTTCTTGAGCACCACCTCTTACCATTTCACCATCTATCACTGGAAAATGGCAATGATTTCCAGTAAGCATTGCTTTCAAGTGTCCTGTTGGATTTCCTGCTGTACTACCATAATCTCGAAGCATTCTTGCATGGCTATACGGATAATCTTCTGGTATTAATCGTCCCAGGAAATTCTCAATATCACTTTCCAGACATTCTAATGCTTCGTTCACAGTTACACCTGTTGTTGTGTGCTTTGTAAGAACCGTAACGGTTCCATTCTGAACTCCACTTCTTTTACAATATCCAAAACTTTCGGAGTAATTACTGTATATTCATTATATTCTTTTGTTAATAATGTAATTGATTCAACATACATCTTCTTTACGCCTTTCTATTAGAATTCCACCTAAGAACTCAATTGCGTTTTCCCCACAAATTAAATCCAAAGTACTTTCACGAAATCCCAGCTCTTTAATTGCATGCGCCATTCTGATTTGCTCAAATCTCGGATTATTACTTCCAAACATTACCTGATGTCTCAAACTCCGATCAATCCATGTCATCGGAACATCTCTTGTCAACATCTGTGTATAAAACTCCTTAGCATTATCAAAATACAATGCGCCAGTATCTGTATATACATTAGTATACTTCAACATCAACATAGCTGTCTCTCTACACCATGGCCATCCAAAATGTGCAAGACAAATTTTTAATTTTGGTCTTGCTGCTGCCAGTTCCTCAAACATTTCTGGGCGACAATATTTTGTTAATGTATCCGGTTCCCATGACATTCCACTATGGAAAATAATTGGTTTTTCATATTTTTCACAAATATCATACAGTGGCATCATTCTTTCATCCGTTGGATAAAAATGCCCTTTACCTGGATGTAATTTCAAACCACTTAATTTTAATTCTGCAAATGCTTTCTCCAATTCTTCAGCCGCATCTTCTGCAAACGGATCAACCCCCGCAAATCCAATAAACTTATCCGGTGCCATGTTAACAAGTTGACTAATTTCCTCATTGCTTACCGAACTTTTCCACCTTGCTGTGTACGATAATCTTCGGAAGTAAGCATAAATAATCCAAGCCTGCACATTTCATTTGATTAAAAATATGTTCCAATGGCGCCGTTCCATTTTTATGAATATCTAATGTATTATGTCTTAGTTCTTCCAACTCTGAATCTTGATTGATTGGTTCATAAAAAGCTGGATGAACATGCATATCTATAAACATATTTCTCTTCCTTTCTGTATTTTATCAATATCTAATTTCTCTTTCCCATGCTCTACTCTACCCATGGTTCAAATACCTGAACTACCGAAGCCGCTACTTCTGCACCTTTTTTTAAACATTCATCTATACTTTTACCATTCAATATTCCATAAAGAAATCCTGCAATGAAACTATCTCCAGCTCCAACTGTATTGACTACTTCTGCCTTTTCAATACCACCTACATAGAATCTTTCACCATCCCATGCAAGACTACCATCTTCACCGAATGTGACAACAGCAATTTTCATTCCACGACTCACTTTATCTTTTAAAAACTCTTCAATCTTAGCATCCCTTCCTTCATGATAAGAATAAAATCCATAAGTAACATATGGTAAGGTTTCTTCTACCAACGGATGATCCAGTCTATCTGCATAATCAAAAGCAATTGGAATTCCTTTTGCTGCAATCATCGGTAAGGTATTCTCAGCTTTTCCCCAAAGTGCTGTATGAACGAGATCATGCTCTGCCGCAAATTCAATATCTTCTTCATCAAAAACAATATTCTCCAATACACCTTCTACATAATCGCCATGCACACGGTCTTTTCCATCCATATCCATATAAGTTACTGCTGTGGCACCATCGCCAATTTTTAAATGACTAATGTCTACCCCTTCTTTTTTTAATGTCTCTAACATCCATTTTCCATTTTCATCATTACCTGTTGTACTGATAATCGAAACAGGGATTCCAAGTTTTTGAAGATTCACACCTGTATCAACAACATTCCCTGTTGGATATTTTTTCCCAATACGTTCATAAACATCAATACAATTGTCTCCTATTTCTGCAACTCTCATTTTCATTGTCCTCCTTTTTAACTTTTTTAATTCTTTCATTCATTGCATTTTTCTACAACTACATCATAGTCATGATTTAACATTTTTGTAATAATCTCTGCTACGGCATCTTGATTGTTGTTCTTCTCTGTTACAAAATCTGCTTCTTTTTTCACATCATCCACTGCATTTGCTACAGCTATTCCTACCGCTGCATGCTGCAACATCCAAATCATTATAGTAATTTCCAACAGTTATAATATCTTCTTTACAAATTTCAAGCATATCTGCAAGTAACTGTATTCCATTCCATTTTGACACACCCTTAGCCATAACATCAATGCAGTTCGGCTCCGAACTTACGTAGTATACCTCCGGAATACACTCATCAATATAAGCGGCCACATCGGTCATATCCTGTGTTGCCATAAATCCTTCCAAGCCATCCTTCCAATCTGTTTCTTCAAGCGAATTAATTATTTCAGGAATTACACCGACATTCTTTGCATACTCTAGGGTTTCATCTGTCATCTTTGTAACTTGCCACGTCATACCATTATAAATTTGAAGCTGTATATTCTGCTCAAGACAATGTGTAATTAGCCTTTTTACACACATGCGGAGGAATTAAATCATTATGAAGCACTTTTCTATCCTTGCATCGTAGTATCTTTCCCCCAGTGTTAAGAATCTGATAATCCACAAGCCATTGTTCATCCTTTAATGACCCCATATCACTATCTCTTCTGCCACTTACAAATGCAATTTTATGTCCCTCTTGCTGTGCTAGTTTAATTGCTTCTTTGCTTTTTTTCCCCTAAACTAGAGTCGTCACGTACAGCAGTTCCGTCTATATCCATTGCTAGCAGTTTTCGTCTCATTTTCTTTTCCTTTATCTTGATATTACAATGTTTCTCGATACTTGTAAACAACCTGCATAAATTCCTTTACACGGTTCACATCAACTCGATTTTCAAAGATACCTCCATACTTAAATGTGGTTCCTACAACAGCCGCATCTGCCGTTGTTAATTTTCTTTCAATAGTATCCACACGACATCCTGTATTACACAACACAACTATTTCAGGATTAGCCTCCTTTACGCTTGCAATTAATGTATCATCTACATCTTGACCAGCTGCATTTGCTGAAATACACAATCCATCGGTGCTGCTTTCGTAATTGTACTCTTAGCAATCTCTGCTAATGGACGAGTATCTAAATTCCGATCCGATTCGGGTTAATAAAATATAACATTTTCAAATCTTCTAAAGGGAGTGCGGCTTTTCTTCTTAGTAAACTACTAAAATCATTATTATAAAGTCCACCATCACCCACATACACACCACAAAATGTTCCGCGAACAAATTGCGCTTTTACCGCAGCTGCAAGTTCTAAACATGCTCGCCCATCACTAATTGCGTCTACTCCATATGGTACCTTAATCTCAGATCGTAAATTCCCAATTACATATGCCATTGCCGCAGGAGTCACCATATCCATATTTCGCTGGTAGGGCAAACTAAATTCATTGCTAAAAATAATCCCATCTACACCACCATCTTGTAGTGCATGTAAGTCTTCACGTGCATGTTCTACCACCTTATCCATATCATTTTCCGACTTGTATAATGGATCTCCTGGTAGTGGATCAATGTGGAGCATTGCAATAATTGGTTTCTTAACTCCAAACATCTTTTCAGTCCATAACATCTCCTTCGCCTCCTAAACAACTTTGTATTTTTTAATACATTCGATATGTATAAATTATATCACTTGTATGAATATTGTCAATATTCTATTTTAATTATCTTATAAAAAAATATCTATAATTTATAAATGTACGGTTTTTAGTTATTTTACACAATCTTGTCATATTCTTTTTATTTTTATTGCATACAATTCCAGTTCGCGGTATAATTCACTCATCTAGTACATATACATATTTTATTTTTTAATACAAATTATGTTATTCCACTTATTTGCGTAGCTACAGACCTTGGAGAGGGTCTATAAACACTACTACTTTATAATATAAGGAGGTCTATCTTATGAGAACACGTGTTAACTACTTCACGGAAAGTTCTGTGCGAATTCCTAAAACGGAATTCTCCATGTTAGGTAATGAAATTTTTCTCCTTACCTAATCGTGGCAATTCTTTTAATTCTATTTTTACTATTAAAAAACAAACAGATAAGGAGATTTTTTTATTATGGATGCTGTATATGTTGGGTGGTTGTCTATTCTTCCGCCTATGATTGCTATTATTCTTGCATTAATCACAAAAGAGGTTCTATTGTCACTTATAGCAGGTGTTTTATCTGGAACCATTATGTACTCTATCGCTTCTGGTATGAATCCGATTGTTGGTCCCGTTTCTACTGTATTTGACGTTATGATACAAAAAGCTGATATGAATATTATCATTTTCTGTTTTTTGTTGGGCGGATTAGTTTATCTAATCAATGCTTCGGAGGAGCTCAAGCTTATGGAAAATGGGCATCAAAAATCATTCGTACAAAACGTTCCTCTCTATTACTTACTAGTTTGCTTGGTTGTTTGATTTTTTTAGACGATTATTTCAATTGCTTGACAGTGGGAACAGTTATGAAACCTATAACTGACAGACATCATGTCAGCCGTGCAAAACTTGCTTACATTATTGATGCAACAGCTGCACCCGTCTGTATCATCGCACCTATATCAAGTTGGGCAGCTGCTGTCGGTAGTTATCTTAAAAATACAGGTGCTTTTGACTCTGAATTTAAAGCCTTTATTACGGCTATTCCATACAATTTTTACGCCATTCTTAGCCTTCTTATGGTTTTTCTCCTCTGTGTCTTTTCCTTGGATTTTGGTCCTATGGCAAAACAGGAGGTATTAGCTGAAAGAGGTTTCCTCGGCGGACTTGATGAACAAAAAAGATTCATTGGCACAGCCAAAATCCGGACGTGTCGCTGATATGATTGTTCCAATTCTTGTACTCATTGTAACTGCAATCCTTGGCATGCTTTACAATGGTGGCTACTGGAGCAATGATCCTTCACTTCACACTATCACCGCTGCTCTAGGAAACTGTGTTGCAGCTCAAGCCCTTGTTTGGGGAAGTTTTGCTGGAATTATTACTGCATTTTTTATGTATATACCGAGAAAAATCATGACATTTAAAGAATTCATGGATAACTTTACAAAAGGCATGCAACAAATGATTACTTCCGGTTGTATACTTATGCTAGCATGGACAATCGGTGGTGTATGTCGCGATTTACTTAGTACACCTGTTTTTGTAAAAACTTTTATAGAAACTACCGGACTTCCAGGTGCTTTGCTTCCTGCACTTGTATTTATACTTGCTGCATTCTTAAGTTTTGCCACCGGAACTTCATGGGGAACTTTTGGTATTTTAATTCCTATTATAATCCCTGTTGCTCAATCAATTTGTCCTGAATTGCTACTCTCTTCTCTTGCTGCAACGTTAGCTGGAAGTGTTTTTGGAGATCATTGTTCTCCAATATCTGATACAACTATTCTCTCTAGTGCGGGTGCTGGTGTAAACCATCTTACCCATGTTTCAACACAGATGATTTACGCTCTAACAGTCGCTGGATGTAGTTTAATCGGATATTTAATTATTGGTATTACAAATGGAAACCTACTACTTTCACTTGGAACGTCTATTTTCATTCTGTGTATTTTTACTTTCATCATGCATCGTCGTTCCAAAACAATATTAAACAAAAAGATATTTGTTCAACACAACAAAACCCCAAGTGATCACTCTAACATAAAGAGAAGTATACATTATCGTTACGTACATCCTTTGTTTTTAGTTTTATATTCTCTAAACAAATTTTTTATTTTAATATGTACTAAATAATGAAATATAACCATTGACATTTATACAAGTTATGATATTCTATTATTATAGTGTATCTTATTTTAACTACTTGTATATCAAAAAAATTATGGAGGTGTTATTATGTCAAATATCACAATGGATCAAGTAGCTGTTATGGGTGTACAATATTTTCATTATACACTCGATTATTATCTTAATTCCATGCATCGTTGTGGAGTTAAAAATCTCGACTTATGGGGAGCATCGCCACATTATTGCAGATTAGATTATCTCACTTCATCTGCCGCCGAACGAAAACTTCGTGAGATCAGAAAAAAGCTGAAGATTTAGGACTTAAATTTGTAATGTATACGCCGAAACTTTAGCATATCCCTACAGCTTGAGTGCTCCTGAACAACCTATTCGCGATCGAACAATTGATTACTTTGATATGGCTATTGATGATGCACTTACTTTAGGAACAACTAGGTTATTTATGAATTCTGGTTGTGGTCCTCTCGATATTCCTCGAGAAGATAGTTGGAAGCGTGCAGTTGAAACAATTAGTAAAATATGTGAAATGGCGCATAAACGTGGAGTTACAATCTTACTTGAACAACTTCAACCATACGAGAGTAATTTGTTGGTCAACTTGCCACAAATGAAAGCTATGTTGGAAGAAGTCAATAGTCCAGCATTAAAGACTTGTGTCGATTTGGTCGCTATGGAAGTAGCGCATGAGAATCTTGAAGATTATTACAAGGTTCTTGGTGAAGATACTATACAGTTTATCCATTTTGCAGATGGCGATCCTTCCGGACATTATATTCTAGGGGATGGTAATTATCCACTAAAAGAATACATCGAAATTCTTGAAAAGCATAACTATACAGGTATTATCGATTTAGAAATAAACGATTCAATATATTGGGATGATCCTCATAGCTCAGTAGAAAGATCTGTTGATTATCTAAAGAAAAATATATTTAAATAAATATTTACTTAATTTAAATATAAGCAAAAGGGGCTGTAAAAAAGAATAAGTCCCGAAAAAGAAAGACCAAGAGTTCATAATGTGGAACTCTTGGTCTTTTTCTTTCTGCCGCCATACCAACGCACCTTTCCCGGTTTGCCTGCAATGTGTCCTGCAGGTCCTTTCCATCACATTTCTTTGCTTAAGAAGATTCAGAAATCACTTATGTATCCAGGTAAAAGAGAACTCGCTTGAAGGATTTATTATATCCTATATCGGCGGTATTAATTGTAATTATCTTATTATTCTTTTAGCTTTTGTTAAACCTATCTCCAGAAATCTGTTTTTGTCTAAGACCGATGTCTGCACTTTTAAAAACCGGGTTGATTCCCTGTTTTAACTGCGCTTCATAATCTTGGATCGCTTTCAATGCAATCCCTGATAAAATCAGGATAACCGGAATGTTAATGAGACCATAACCCCATCAGTACATCGGAAAGATCCCACAAAAGCGACATTTCCATACCTGCTCCCAGTAAAGATTGCAAGTGCCGATACCAGTCTGAAGCCTTTCATAAAAGCTTTTTCCGGCTGTTTTTGTGAATGTAGATTAAAAGATTGTCGCAATAGAAACAGTTTCCAAGCAATGTTGTAAACGCAAAAAATACCATTGCTACTGTAATCATTTTAAATAATCCAGATTATGCTTCACTAAAAGCAACAATTATCTTAACATTCCCCAAATACACTCCAGTAATATTAGTGCAAGGATAATGTTAATAACACGGAAATGACGCAGATAAAACTTCTGAATCAGTACGCCCAAGCCAATCCAAGTACAGGTTGCGATCGTTCCGATTGTTGCAATAACCAGCTCAAAAAACAGCAAAGCCGGAAAAGAGGACATATATCCTACAACATAACCCGTTAGTGCGGTAACTCCGAACATATAGATTTTCACATTGACAAATTTTGTTGAACCGTCATTTTTTTTCCTTTTTATTCTTTCGATTTCTATGTTGCTTAAATTCCAAACAAAGAATGCTATGTTGCATTTTCCTCCGATGGGCATTCCGGTAACTGGGCATTCGGTAATTCTTCTTTTGCACGCATAATTCTCACCTCCGAGTCTATTTTAACACATTCAATTTTGAGTGCACAGTTACAAAAAGGTGCGTACTTGTTTTTGTATGTGTCTCACACTATACTAATATCAAGCAACCAGAAACTACAAATTAACTATGGAGGTTATTATGGCAAATTACACAAAAACAACTATTGGAAAGGAAAACCGAATTGAGCTGCATGAAAAGTTGTCTTTAACAGGTGCAGAAATCAGTTTAAACGAACTACCTGCAGGAGCAAATGTCCCATTTGTTCATTCTCATAAAGAAAATGAAGAAATCTATGGAATTCTTTCAGGTAACGGCAAAGCCATAATTGATGGAGAAGAAATCAGCCTTTCAACTGGAGACTGGCTAAAAATCGCACCTGCTGCAAAGCGTCAGTTTTTTGCATCCGATATTTCCGGAATTACTTATATCTGCATTCAGGTAAAAGAAAATTCTCTGGAACATTTTACAGCAGAGGATGCCGTAATCGGCAGAAATGCACAATTAAAACTGTGCATTTCAATTTTACGAAATTTTTCAAACAGTTTTCAATTCTTTTCAATTTCGGCATAATCTAAGTTAACTTACGAATAACCCGACAACACTTCCTGCACCAATTACACACCCTTCTCCTATGGTGACACCACCGCAAACAACTACATTAGATGCCAGCCAACAATTATCAATTTTTTTATAGTTATTGGTTTCGCATATTCAAGATTATAAAAACTACCATCTTCTCTCTTTCGGATATTGCGTTCTTCAGGTAATAATGGATGCATAGGAGTTGCCAATGTAACATTTGGACCAATCATCACATGATCGCCTATATGTATTTCACATACATCTAAACATGTAAAATTAAAATTAGCAGAACTGAATTTTCCAAAGAAAGTATTGCATCCGTAATCAAAATAAACAGGTGCCTGCAAATACGGAAGCTCCTCTGTTGTTGGCAGTAATTCTTGCAATATCTGTGCTTGCTCTTCGGCTGATCTTCATCTGTCAAATTATATTTTCTTGTTAATTTACGCGCATTCAGGCGTAGTTGCTCCAATTCTTTATCTGTTGGATCGTATCTCTCTCCACTTAGCATTTTTTCTCTTTCAGTCATTTCCAATAGCCTCCAAATTTTGATTTGTTACTCGCATGATATCGTGTTTTTTCTTCAATTACAGCACTTTTTAACGTAAAAAGCGTTTTTATATGATGCAGCCAACGACAAGGAGTCTTAGTAAGTGAAATATCACAACACTTCTCTATGATCCTATGTCTATAACTAAAACTAATCTTGTTGTCTTATGATTTCTGATATTATCGACAGCAACTTATCAACCTGGATTGGCTTTGCGATATGACCATTTTCAAGCTTATCAAAACAGTCAGACCAGTCACATTTCACATACTCAAATTTCCATCCGGTATAACCTGCCAAGCCTGCATGAGTTCGTATCCATATCCTCGTCTTACACCGTTTTTATCAGCATAATTGAAGGTATCCTCAAATAAACAGCTTATCGCCCCTACAAATGTAAAGTTATCAATTAGCGAAATCCAACAACTCGATTAACTTATCAAGAAATGCCTCTTCCCCCCATGTATTAATTTTGAAAAATACAGCTTGGCTTCCTCCCGCTGTAATTGCGGAAAGTTGAACAGGATCTTCACCGTTTTGAAAAAGTGTAATATTGAGACTCACTCTGTTTCCTCCAGCATAGCTGTAACGTTCAAAAATACGAACACTGCAACGCGCAGTCCCACTTTGAAAATCACTGGCATCTTCTAAAGTTGCTGATATACTGCTATTTAATATTCCGTTTTCGATATTTGAAAGTAACTGATCGAAATCTTCATTTATGCTTCTTTCTATTTTTGCCATACCCAACACCTTCCTCTCAACTATCTACACTGAAATCTAGAGCACTATTTACTTACCTGTTTTTATTTCATTTTAACTTAGCAAATGTTATAAGTCAATTTTTAGGTTATTTTGAATTTTCTAAAATTCTTTTCTCTCACCCTGTATTTTACCCTTTCATCTTTTGTATATATTTCCTTTCTTCTGTTGTCTCAACTATCATTGGGAAAAGATCTGGACATTCTAGTGGAATATCCTTCTTTTTAATATTTTTCTGAGGATAAAAAAGTAATTCCACCTCTTTTGGTGGCATCATCTGGAGTTCTTCAATCGGAATTCCTCCCGCGTGATAACGTTCCATAATCAAAGATAATGTTCCGGATCCAATCTTATACCGATCCATGCTAGAACTTCTTAATTTTTATATTATATTGGCTTGAATCCTTTTCCACGCACTTCATTCGATTCCATTGTAACAAGAAACGCTGATGAATCTACTTTCTTTACAGCTTCTTGAATCGTATACATTTCTTTATTGTTACATGCACACATTAATACTTCTTTTTCACGTCCTGTATAACTTCCTTCTGCCTTAATCAAAGTTGCCCCTCGTTGTGATAGCTCATCAATTTTTGCCGCAATTTGTGGTCCCTTTTCTGTTACAATCAAAGCAAGTTTTCCAGCATCAACGCCATACATTAGCTTATCTACGACAAATGATAGAATATACGTTCCAATTAATCCATAAATAATCTTATCAATGTTTCCATGCATCAGAATTCCACCAATAATTACAATAATAAAATCCATAACAATGATAATTTTTCCTATAGAAATATGTGGCTTTGCCTTGTGTATTGCCATCAAAACAAAATCTGCTCCACCTGTAGAGGTATCTCTCATGTAAATTAATGCATATCCGATTCCTGAGAATACACTCATACAAATACAAGATAACATCATATCACCTTGGTAAATTGGAAACAATGGAACAACCCAGTCCATCAGTATATTAGAAATTAACATTGTCTTTATTGATCTTAAAAAAAATTGTTTTCCCAACAACTTGTAACAAATTAAAATAATTGGAATATTCAAAATTGTCGTCATTGTACCAATTGGAATTTTCCAAAAATAATAAAACACGATTGCAATACCTGATATACCTGCTACCGGAAATCCAGATGCCACTGCAAAATTATAGACTCCAATCGCAATGAAACAACCACCTACAATATCAAGTAAAATATCAATTAAAAATGTCTTTGCCTTTGATTTCAATGTGAATTCCTCCCTATTACGGAATCTTATTTCTTTTGCATCACAATACATTGATATGTTTGCAGTTTTATTGAACCTGTAAGGATTTCATCAGTAATCAAATTTGTATAACATTCATTCAAAACCATCTTCACAGGATGTCTGTTAAAATTCTGAAGAAAATATACATCATCTTTCTGTTCTTTTCCACTTCTTTTTGAAACAGTAACTCCATAAGGTAATGTTTCCGTCAAATTTGCTTCCACATTTGCTTCCTCAATTACATCGCCCAAAAATTCTTTCAAAAATTCCAGATCTGGTTGAACAGCAACATAGTAAGCTTTTCCTTTGCCATACGCATTTTCTGTAATTGCTGGAGTATTTACATTGTAATCTTGCAAGTATGTTCCCAACGGCTTTGCAGTTTGAAGTGTCACAACTTCTCTTAACACACCGGCTTTATATACACCGTCTTTATAGGAGAAAGTATTTGGAAAATATTCATTCCCCACATCAATCTCATCAACTGATAATCCTAGCAATCTCTCATGTGGTCTCTCTCCAATAAAACATAAATCTGTTTCATTTACTACTCCACTCCAATAAGTTGTTACATATATTCCACCTGCTTCCACGTATGCTTCTACTTTATGAATATACTCTTTTTTATGCAAGTACAAGGTCGGAGCAACCACAAGCTGATAATCTAACAACTCTCGATCCATGGAAATTATATCAACTTCAATTCCTTTTTCCCAAAAAACCCGATAATATTTTAAAAGTTCTTCCGTATAATCAAATTTTCTCGATATTGCTTGTGCGTCAGAAAGAGCCCACCAATTTTCCCAATCCATAATAATAGCTACCTTCGCCCTATTACATGTACTTAGTATTTGACTGCTTAGCTTTTCTAGATCTTTGCCAATCCAAGCAACTTCTTGAAAAACTCTATTCTTTTCTGACGCATCATGACCAACAACCGCTCCATGAAACTTTTCACTCGATCCTCTGCTTTTTCTCCATTGAAAATAAAGAACACTATTCGAACCTAACGCAATTGCCTGCATTGAAGATAAGTAATTCATCCCCGGTCTTTTTACATTATTTTCCTCATCCCAATTCACAAGTGATGGTGTTGATTCCATCATCAAAAATGGCTTCTTCTGAAATCCTCTCATCTGGTTATGCATAAAGGCTGCCCACACAGCAATCGGTACTTCATCTTCTTTTGTATGCCAACTCGGATAAGAGTCCCAAGAAATCACATCCAACTCCTTTGCCCATTTATCATAATCCAATGGTGAAAAATACATCATCATGTTTGTTGTAACTGGAAGATCCGAATATGTTTTAACAGCTCGAATCTCTTCTCTACAAAAGTCCTGTAACTGTTCGCTCACAAATCTTTTCCAGTCCAATTTCAAACCGTGTAATTCATCCTCTCCCCTCGGAGAAGGTGAATGAATCTGTTCCCAATCGGTATAAGTATGACTCCAAAACGCACTCCACCATGCATGATTCAATGCATCCAATGTTTTGTATTTTTTTTTCAACCATTTCCGAAATGCTTTTTGACATTCTTCGCAATGACAAGAAGCATCCCTAAAATTTCCTCCGTATTCGTTTGATATATGCCAAAGAATTACTCCTGGATGTTTTCCAAAGCGTTCTGATAATTTCAAATCCAACTTTCTAGTTTTTTCTCTCATAACAGCAGACGTGTAACAAAAATTATGCCTTTTTCCTGGTAAATTCTGTATCCCGTTTTCATCTGTCTGCATTACTTCAGGATATTTTTGAGTCATCCAATTTGGCATTGCACCTGTTGGTGTAGCTAGATTTGTATAGATGCCATTGTCATATAAACGGTTAATAATTTCTTCTAAATAATCAAACTGATATTTTCCTTCTTCTGGCTCTAAAAATGCCCACGAAAATATTCCTAGTGAAACATTATTTACATGCGCTAATTTCATTAACCGGATATCCTCTTCAAGAATATCCGGTCTATCTAACCATTGTTCAGGATTATAATCTCCACCATGCAGAAGACCTGGCATATTTATTTTTTTTTATATTCCATTTCTAATCCCTTTCTTTATAGATATCATTTATTATTTTACAGCTCCAGTAATACCTTCTGCAAAACTCTTCTGTAAAATAAAGAATACTAAGGCGGTAGGCAATGTACATATTAAGACTGCCAACATAAGCATTCCATAGTCTGTTACATATCCCTCTGTCAGATTTGCTACAACCATTGGCATTGTCATGCTCTCGGATTCTGTCATGATTACTTTCGGCCACATATAACTATTCCAAGCATTCATAAATGTAATAGTCATAGCCGCTGCATATGTTGATTTCATTGTAGGAATAAACATCTGAAAGAAGATTCTAATTTCCGAAAGTCCATCTAATCTGGCAGCTTCAATAATATCACGAGGAAATGATCTTGCACTCTGCCGAAACATCATGATTAAAAATGGAGTTGATACCGTTGGTAAAATGAATCCCAACGCACTATTTAACATTTTCATTTTTGCAACCATCTGAAACAATGGGACCAATGTCGTAATAAATGGAACCATCATTGCAAGAAGAATCACACCCATCACGGCATCTTTTGCTTTATCATGATAAATTTCAAATCCATATCCTGCCAAGGAACATATCACCATCGAAACTATTGTAAGTAATATTGCATATTTAAATGAATTGACCAATGCAGCCCCTACATCTTGATTTGCCAGCAGATTTTTGAAGTTTTCTCCCAAATGAGAGCCAAACGATAATACACCTTTTGATACATCCACACTTTTGTTTGTGGATGCACTTACCATCCAGTACAAAGGAAATACTGAAATAAAAGTAACCAAAATCAAGAATGCATACATTCCTATATTTTTCATTTTTTTAATCACGTTTATCACCCACCCTCATTTGTATAAATGCTAATACTGCAACCAACAGTAATATGAAGAAGGACATCGCTGCTGCATATCCAAAATTCGGCACATACTTAAAACATAAATTATATATGTAATGTGACATAGAGATCGAAGCATTCGCAGGACCTCCATCGGTCAAGTTAATTGATTCATCAAATAACTGTAATGTTCCATTTGTTGACATTATTGCTGTTAACAAGATAGTTGGTTTTAATAATGGAACAGTAATCTTAAAAAATGTCTGTATTGCTGATGCTCCATCAATTTTTGCAGCTTCGTATACTGAATATTCAATGTTTTGCAATCCAGAAAGGAAAAATACCATATTATATCCTGTCCATCTCCACAAAAGACCCAATAAGATAACTATTTTTGCCGCAAATGGTTGTGTCAAAAAATTATATGGTTTATCCAAAATTCCAAAATTCACTAGAACATAATTTACTAATCCATCATTTGCAAACAAAGACCGAAAAATAATTGAGTACGCAACCAATGAAGTTGTACACGGCAAAAAAATCATTGTTCGGAAAAATCCTTTAAACCGTAAGTCTTTTTTATTTAGAATACAAGCTAACACCATCGCTACTACAAGCATAATGGGCACTTGAAGAATGAAATAAAAAAATGTGTTTTTTATTGACTGAATAAATACATCATCTTGAAACATTCTGATGTAATTTGTAAATCCAGCCATCTGCATATTTCTACCTTTCCCCGTCTGAAAAGATAAAACTAACGCTTTAATCATTGGCCAAAAACTAAACACCGCAATCAAAAATGTTGCTGGTGCCAAAAAAGCCCATCCTGTTAAATTATGCTTTTTTTCCAACGTCATTTTTCTTGGTTTGTTAGACACAAAAACTCCTCCTCTCTATCCATAAGGGAGATGGTTCTACATTCCATCCCCTTGTATGATAGGAACCTTTCTTACTGTCCCATATTAAAATTAACAGTATCTTCCGCTTTTTTAAGCTCTTTCTTTAAATCTGCACCATTTGTAATATTTGTTGTCGCAACAGAGATTGCGTCTCTTGCTTCATGGAAATATGGTCCCGTAATAATAGAAGGAACTTTTGTTGAATAGTCAACTATTTTTTCAAACACTGCATCACCAGAGAAAAATTCATTCGGTACTGCATATGCATCAGAATCTCCTGCTGGTGTCCATGTAGCAATTGCTCCACAAGAGAGAATATTATTATATAACTCTGTACTTCCAGCAAATGTAGATGCAAGAAAATCTTCTGCTAACTCTACGTTTCCACAATTCCCTGAGATTGCCCAGGAAGAACCTCCAATATTTGAATAGTTTGTGGCACCCTTTACATTTGTAAGTTTTGGAATATTTGTAATAGCCCATTTTCCTGACTGATCCTCAGCTGTCTGAATTGTTCCCATAATCCAACACCCATTAATCACACCTGCAACTTCACTGTTCACCATTGAGCCAGTGTATTCATCCCAGTTATTTACTTCCTGTAACACACCTGAATCTTTCATTTTACAATATGTATCAATTACCTTCTTCAAAGTGTCATTTTTTGCAATATTCGTTGTTCCATCTTCATTAAACAAAGATGCTCCTGCAGACTGTAACATCATCGTAAGCAAATCACATTCGCCTGCTGTCGTTGTCAATAATGGTTTTCCTGTTTTTTCCAGTACTACTTTGCCTTTTTCAACCCACTCATCCCAAGTAATATCTGTAAAATCTTCTAAAGTCATTCCAGCTTCTTGCAAAATATCTGTACGATAACAAGCAATTGCTGCTCCGTTGTCAAAAGGCACTCCATAGTGTTTTCCATCTACAACAGAAAAATCTGTTTTACCAGGAGCAAATTCTGAAAAATCAATTTTCTTTTCAGAAATTTCTTTAAATACATCTGGATAAGATATTACATTTTTTTGGAATGACTGGTCTAGCAGCAAAAAAACATCTGGCAATGTGCTTAGATCTCCTGATATACCAGCCGTAGTAAGTCTAGACTGTACATCTACATCTCCAACTTCGACAATATCAATTTTCACATCTTGATGATCTTCTTGATAAATTTTTGCATCTTCCATTGCAAAAATATTAAATGTTTTGTCCCAACACCACAACAAATTGCTGCTTCTGCTCCTGCAATTGATTTGATTACAAACAATTGTCAAATAACCTTGGCAAAATCGAATCAAAAAGTCACCTTACTTTACGCAGACACAAAGACTGCTCAAATTTTAAATATTCCTGTTGATAGCCCTTTAATGAAATACAAAGGGCTCATGTATGATAAACAAGGACATCTTGCAGTCTTTTTTGAAAATAATATGCTAATTGATCGTTTTGGTTTTATCAGGGAGGTAGTTTTATGAGCAATGATGATGTATTAGCCGCACAAATAAAATCTAGTATCATTACAAAAATTAAAACACAGGAATATCTTCCTGGGGAGTTGCTTCCTAGCGAACGGGATTTTGCAACAATGTATAGTGTAAGTCGGTATTTGATTCATGACATCTTTGACGAATTAATTAGCCAACATTACTTAATTCGCGTTCACGGAAAGGGAACTTTTGTCCGCAAACCCGAACAAAATCGAGTTGCTTTAGGAGTACTAAATGAATCAAAAAATGCCAGCTTTACCTCTTTAGTTCGTAACTTTGGTATTGAAATTTCCAATAAATGCTTAGGCACAGGTATAATCAAAAACAGAAAATACTTTGCAGATAAACTTGGACTTTCTGAAGAAGATGAAATATACGGTATTCATCGAATTCGTCTTGGAAACAAGGAACCTCTTGCAATTGAGTTTACCTATGTTCCTATTCATTTTTTTTCAGATATCGATAATTACAATTTTGAGCACATATCGCTTTATGATTATATGAAATCCAAAAATCATTTGCCTGTAAAATTTAATGAGACAATGATGATGGTAGAAGCTGGCGAAAAACTTCAAAAGCACCTTCATCTTCCAAGTGCCACCTCTATCGTCAACTATATTGAATTCATAGGATACGATGAAAATGGTAATTTAGTTGAATATACAGAAAGTTATTCACGCCCTGATAAACTTGAAGTGCGCTTTGTCACAAATGATATCTAAATTCACTTTAATTTTACCATTTAGTATGTGTATGCACCATAAACAAAACAAGATAGAATATACACAAAATAATACTTTTGTTAGGGGCGGGGAAAATTGACCACCTAAAGTCGCTTAGAATTAACCATTTTTAGTCGGATAGAAAAGTCATTGTATTTTTCTCTTCATGTCCTAAAATGATGTATGCCAATGCATCAGTAGAAATCACAATGGAAGAAAAACACAATGACTTAACTGAAATAATAGTCTGATAAATGACATTCACTGGCTCCTGCACGTTCATATCACTGTCGAGACTTTCTCCCTTTGACAGCTTGCATCAAATGTATCTTTAATAACAAGAATCGTTTCCATAAGATTCGGTTGTGAATAACTATTTTTTAAATAAAATATTTTTTTTCCATAGCTTCTTCTTTTGTACGCGGCCAGCTAAAGCCACCGATGTTCAATCTTTTATAAAGAAGCAAGAATCCATCGCCTTCCCAAACGAGCCCTTTGATTCGATCGGTGCGTTTTCCGCAGAACAAGAATAAGATATGCTTTTGAAAAGGATCCAAGTCAAACTGAAATTTAATAGTAGATGCCAAACCATCAATCCCACGCCGTAAGTCTGTATACCCTGTAGCAATAAAAATTTTTTCAAATCCAACAGCATCATTAAGCATGGAGAAGACCTCCAACCTTGTTTAGAAGTTCTTCCGTAGCTGTATTTGATATTTCAATTGAAACAGCGCCTCTTCGAATAACAACATCCGGTTTAAAAGGACTGGCAGATGAACTTGTGTGATCAGTCATTTTGATTTCAACGAAATCTGTAGTTGTTGGAACTGAATTTTCTTAACAGCTGGCGTCAAGGTGTTCTCTAATGTAGAGAGGTATGCTTCTTCTCGGAGAATTCGTTGCCAGTAAAAAAATGGTTTATCTGAAATACCATGCTCTCGGAACCAAGTCATTTTGGGCATTCCACTAGCAAGACATTCTTTGATGATATTTGTCCATTGTTCACATCGAACTTTATGAGTTATTTTATCCATGAGATAATCCTTTCTCTAAAAAATCTTAGATTTTTCAAAGTAATTATCTCATGAAAACTAGCAAAAATCGTGGTACCTACTATTTACCGGTTCTTTCCATTGTTAGTTGAATTCACAGCGAAAGTGCTCGTGTAAAAGCACTTTTACTTTTAATAAATCAAAACTATTTCGTCCGTACATAATTCTCTTAATTACTTTAATTTTGTTGACACTTCCTTCGGCAAGTCCATTATTATACTTTAATTTTATCCCGTTTTTTACCGCATTAATATCAATTCTTATGCCGTTAACATAGGTCTGTAGCTCAGGTATGTTAAAATTTTCTATTTTTTCAAGCCATGTTTCTAATCTTTCGTCGCGCCTTGAATATAGTATTTCATAGAATTCTTTTATTGCAGCATATAATTCAGTAATCACTGGGTACGTTTTAAGAACTTGCTCATATTGTGTTTTGGTAATTGTCTTGACATCACTTAATCCCTTATAGATTAATTGTATCAAAGATCTTCTCTGAATGTATTCTTTCGATTGATAATCCGAGCAGGTCTCTTGTTGACTTAAATGTGCTTCATTTCGAATACGTTCTTTTTGAATGAACATCCTTAAGGATGCAACTGAACCTTTATAACCTTTTTCGGTAATAATTTTATGAATATTGGGATAAGTCATTCCTTCGCTTCTTAACTTAATTACTTCAGCTTCATATGGTGCAAGCTTTCCTGGAATACGAGCATTATAATGTCCATCTTCAACAGAATAATCGGAGATAAATATCTTTGTATCGTTTTACAGGTATGATGCATAGTCTTGGCTATTTCTTCTATAGGCACCCCTTTTTTTGCTAATGCTCTTGCCTCATTAACTTCATTTTGTTTCTGTTTCATAGCTAATAGATGTTTCTTTTCCTTTACAATTGTCCTATTTTCAATTTCATCAGGATCGAGCATCAAATATTTTTGAACTGTTTTTACGGAGGAGTGCAATAATAATGCGATTTCATTGACTGTCATATTTTCCGAACGTTTTTGGTGAGCAAAACTAACACGTTCTTTGCGATTATTTATGTTATGTAATTTTAAAATTTCATCAGCTTCAGCGCTTACTGCTGGAATTTCTATACGTGCAGGAAATGTTCTTATCATATACTTTGTTATAGCCTCAGTCAGTCCCTTTATTATGTGGAATCTGTCACTTACTTGGGTTATACCAGGATGCGATCTTTCTGCTGCATTTGCATACAACTGTGTACCATCTCTAGAAATAACTTCAATATTAGGATATTTTGACAACCACTCTTTTACTTCATTAGTATTTCGAGTTGGAATCAAATCGATTATCTTATGACTTTCCAAATCAACCATCACTGTTGCATACGAAAACCGTTTGCGCAACGCGAAGTCATCAACACAAACTTTTTTTACAGAAGACTTATCCACAATTGATGGCATTTTTTTTAAGCAAAGAACAGATACTGCTTTTTCCAACTTCTATACTGTTTGATTTTAGAATCTTTGCTGCATTCACAGAACTAAGCTGTGCTGATGTAAATAATATATTCTGAACAAGTCTTCGGTTTTCTTTCCATTATTTTCTACAAATGGATGACACTCAGAAAATGTTTTCTTTTCACATTTGCAATTAGAACAAAACATTTTTCTAGTTTTCACAAGAAGTATTACCTTTCTATTTTGCATAGGAAGATCTTGAATTTCTCTTTCATAAGATGAATGTACCTTTGATGAAAGAGTACCACAATAAGGACTTTTTACTTCACTCATCTTGGAGCTAATATAAAATACAGCAACATTATTTTTGATATGATATTTGTCAAGTTGATAATTCGGATCTAATGCAGTAATAAAATCTTTCATTTGTTTGCTACCTCCACCTATATACATATCATATCAATTTAATACTTTGAATTCAACTAACAATGGAAAGAACCTATTGAGCGGTTACTGAATCACTTTATTCCCTCTGATAACAGAACGAGAATAGAACCGAACAAAAAGCAAAGAGACCGGAAATGCCCTGTTTTCAAGGCTTTCCAGTCTCTGAATATAACAAATTTTGTCAGGGGGCAAACCTTATTTTATAAAAAGGGCAAAGAGAAACTTTATTTCAATTCCTCTTCTCTTCTTCCCCACTCATTACATTTCATAAAATATGTTCTACTGTCCCGTTCAAATCCTTTATTTATGCCACTTTCAGAACATTAAAAAAAGAACCCGACACAGTATTTCTACTATGTCAGATTCTTGGGATTATAAAAAATAAAATTCTCTTTTGCCTTTCAAATGAAAGTTACGATCGCCCTTTGACATAGTAGGATTGTCTTAGTTTAATTGTACTACAATCCCATTACATTTTCAACCAAATTATTGACTACATATCTCTTCTATCTCTTGGCATTTTATTTACAAATTCTACTATTTCCTCGACAGAATTCTGACCTTTTAATATGCCATTCAACAATGTTACCATCATATCATCATAATTATCATTATTAATTGGATTGAATTGTGCACAGATAATAAAATTATATGGTGTAATATAACGAATTCTTAATTTAGCTTCTCCCTTTAAATCAACAACTTTACCATCAATCACAGCCGCACCATCATCATACTCTGACCTTGTTACTTTTTTATTCTCATATTCTGCATATTCTTCATTGTAATATCCATACTTATCTGCCCATAATTTTATATGTCCCTTATCATATTGGTATAAACCTGTTTCTTCTTCAGGATAAGCTTCTACATAAACAAATTTCTTATAATACTCTCCCGCTGCATATGCAACAATTCTTTTAACTTTTATCTCATCACAATCCATCAAAAATTTTTCATCAGAAATTCTTTCAAAATTATTGATATCTAAATTACTTCCTCCTCTAAACCACCATATAGGACCTCCTAATTTTTTTCCACTAAGTGGTTTTTTCAAGAGAATCTGTAATCTATCAACACATTCTTTAGGATTTGAAAATTCTTTTATTCCCCGCACCCCTGGAAATGCCTTTCCAAATCTATAACTAAAAAAAGGTGTTGACGCATCAAATGAATCAATATCATTGCTTTCTTCCTCTTTATCCTGAGAATCTTCTCCAAGATTTTTCTTAATAAGCTTTAAATCATACTCCTGATTAATTCTATCGCAATCCTTAATATTTGCAGCAATTATTTGTTGTACTAAAATAAATTCCTCATCCCAAAAATTCTTATTTCTCTCTATCTCCTTTTCACTTATACACATAAAACTATCGAAAAAATTACTTGCCACTTTAAATTGTTCCACTTTCTTTGGCTGAAACTCGCCCTTCATTAATTTTTCCATCTGTTCTTCGCTTGCATCATACACAACACCAGCAAGTTTTTTTATTCTATCTGCTTCTCGTAAAAATCTATACAAACCAACTAATTGTCTTGTTCCTGCTCCACCAACATTTGAATTTAAGACAAAATACTTGGGATATAATTCATAGCATAATTCATCTCTTTTTCTTATAATACATGCGTGTCTTCTTCCTTCTACATCTCCAATAACACCAATAAATTTACTGATGACTTTCAAATCTTCTCTTCGCAATATATCCATTGGGTTATCATATAAAAATTTAATATTTGATGCAAACGGAAATTCACCCCTGCCATGTACCATCCACTCTTCATTTACGCCAAATACATCAACAAATTTCTTCTTAAATTCATCATCGGCTCTTTCCCTTGATTTAAATAAACTTTTAATTCATCTACATTTTTTAACCCAATAAGAGAGCTTACATATTCAACTGTATATTCTTTTTCAAAAACCCCCTTGCATCATTTAAAAGCGAAAGTAGTACATTAAACCTTTCAGAAAACCATGAATCAGCATTTTCTTTCAAATTATTGTCATTGTTAGGATAAATAAAATTATTTGTAATATTATTTCCATTCCCAGCTACATTACCATTTCCTTTTACAGAAATCGCATTACTATTATCATTCTGAATAATTTGATTTTTCTTACCTGTAATATTGTTTCCACCTAAAACATTGTTATTATCGTGCATTTTAGATTTTACTGTATATGTATCTGAATTCTCACAGACTTTTTTTCCTATTATGCATTTTCCAATAAAGCCTAATGCCACTACACCAATTCCACTAAAAATCCATTCTTTTCCTTCCCAAATTGCACTAAAAATTTTATCTATATCCATTTACATCATTCCTCTCCTGAATTTTTATAAGGATTATTATACAATAGTCATTTACTTTTGTCCTTAGTTTTTATGATTCTTGCATTTCGCACAAACTTACACCTTATAATTCCCCTACTCTTTTAGTGCACCTTAGTTTTCTGCGTTATTCTCATTAATGTGCTTGAGGTTTTCTCCTAATCGAATCATCATATCTATAGTAAGTATACTTTTTAATGCATGCTCTCTTGTTCCAAAGTTTAATTGTATTCCATGACAAATCTTATTTCTACATGGATGACTACTTTGATTCATACTGTCCTCAGAGGTTAAAATAATGTTATATATGTATTCTATTGATTTAATCCAATACATAAGTCCTTCTTCAGCATCTGATATAAACCACAATAATTGTGTCTTTTCACTATCCTTCTTAATTCTTGTCGGAACTTTCTTTTGTGGATTAAAACTCTGATATGCCCTTTTCACATCTTCTAAATCAAACTCTTTCCCATATGCTCTTTGCATATTATATATGTCTGTGATAATTCCATTAAGCTGGCAAGCTAAAATTGACACACAACCATAATATAATTCACTATTATATAAACTAATAGCCTCTTGCAATATAGGAATCCTTTTCCTATCCATTACAGTGGAATTATTCCAATCCACAAGCAGTCCATCTATAAATTGAGCAGTACAAAATTTGCAAACAATCGTACTTATTTCGTCTTCATTTTCTTCTGATATACTTGTATATGGAGCTAATTCTTTCATAAGGTCTTTGCTAACCCAAAAATATAGTGGCCATTGTAAACTTTCCAACTTATTCAAATAATGATAATTTTCCAGCCCTTCTTTTGCCTCTTCTGAAAGCTGTGGTAATTTAATATTACTTAGTTGCTCAGCTAATCTACCAAATGCTTTAACCGCTTCACTTTGAGAAATTGCCACGACCATATTTCCCAATGCAGCTGCCACTCTTTGCGTATTTTCTATTGCTTTTTTAAATTCAGGATTCTCCATATATTTAGGAATCCTATTTAATGCAGCCCTAATTTCACGCAGTTTCTCTTCATAATCATTACTATCCAATTTTAACCTCACTCCTTTACTTGATAATGCTAATAAATAATTTCCCTTATTGAATTTTCAACTGGCACAGCATCTTCTTTTCTGAATAACACCAGATTTTTACCAGAAATCGTATTGTCTCTCGTGCAAGGATAAATAATTCCTGTTACACCTTTGTTTTCCAAATATTCTGATAAAATGTGAAAAGATTTATATGCCTTTTCCTTTTTATCTTCACTACTTTCATCAACCTTTTTATATATACAATTACAAACCATTTTTAAATATTGCTTCGCATAGGATTCCTGAATAATGCTCTCATCTATCGGATTCTTCTTTTGCTTTTTCTTAATGTCCCGTTTGAGTTTTCGCTTGTTTCCTGCATATTTTTCTATCAAATTTGGGTCCGACATCATTTCGTCTATCATCTTTTGAGTCATCTCTTGTTGATAATCTGAAACAATACCTTTCAACTGTCCAAATGAAACAGCATTATACGATAAATCCAAAATATTCCCTTTTGTTATAGGTTCAAATTTACAAAACGAAAATTTTTCCCCTTTTTCAGCTCTAATTTCTTGTAGGCATATATATTCATTTAAGGATAACTTATCGGAATAAACACTCTCTTTTTCTGAAAAAGATAAATAGAGATATGTTTTTCCAGGCGGATTCCATCTGTTATTAGTCTTGTTTGGCCATGGAATAAACCTATCCGTATCATGGTTCCAATCTCTTACAGCTCTGCACAGTACATCTGTGCTTTTCAATTCATGAAAGAACTTGTCTTTATATAAATTAATGCATTTAGTAAATATATCATCAAATATTTCAATAAATGTTTTCATCCCATCCTTTGAAGCATATATGTCTTTCCACTGCTCTTCAATAATTAGTCGGCACTTTCCATCTGTATATCATCTATTAATTTCTGATAATATGTGGCATTTAAAGCCGAATTAATAAAAATACCATATTTAGATAAGCACAGCACATATTCTATAATGGTTCCTAAGCTAAATTCTCCTGTGATATTGTACATACATTCAAATACTACATTGAAGGTCTTAAGCATCTTTGAAAGAATATAGTCATTTTTACCGCTAATCCAAATATCTCTTCTAATCTTTTTTGCTTAAAAATTTTAATTCCCCACTATACTCCCCTGCACATGTTTTCCAATTTTTGTAATTCATCTAAAACTTCTATATTTGAACAATTCATATATCTTCCCCTTTAATCTTTTTTTTTTGTATTTACAAAATATATTTTCAAGCAAGTCCAAAATATATCCTTTTTAATTTTATCATATTTTTACACTCCCGTCCGCTCTCATTCTACGAATATCTTTCATAACAAAATAATCTAGTGACAAATCAATGCCACTAGATTTCTTCATTACTCATCCACTTCGCCAAAGATTGTCTCATACAAATCGACATCTAGTTTTTCCTCTGCCCACAAGGAATGATTCACCATTATTCCTCTTCCAACTTCACCTTTCCAATCGCATAATACAGCCTGTTCACATCCACCTTAAATAACTTTGCAATCTCCTTCACATCAGGCTTTTTATCCATTCCCATATAGACATCAGCTATGGTCTTTGCCGCCTTTCGTTCCTTTTCAAGTTCAATGTCACAGTCTCTTTTTTTTCCTCTATCAGCTTTTTGTCTTTAGCATCATCTATTACACTTTTTATTGTATTGTAATCCATACATAACGCCCCTTGCAATCTGTGTCATATTTTCCCCCTGTCTGTAATGCTCTATTATGTAATCCGAATGATTCTTTGTTTTCTCATAGAAATCGCTGTGCCTTGAGCCACTTCTTTTTTCTCTTCTTGGAATCTTTCTCTTTGCAATTTCACTATACAGTCTTCTGTTGCTGATTCCTGTTTTTTCTAAAATTTCCTTTACTGTATCACCACTTCTATACATTGCAACTGCTGTTTCAATATCCGAAGCATTAAAGCTTTTCCCTGTTGGAATTTCACGCTCTTTTAAAATCTTATAAAATGTATTCCTTCCAACTCCTGTAAGTGCCATAATTACACTCTTTCTTATTGTTACAATACTGACCCCTGAACCTCTTTGCAGCTGCTTTTTTATCTGTTCTGCCCGTTCTAGTTTATTTTCAATTACAGGAAGAATATCTGCAATCATTGTAAATCTCTTATTTATAACTGCTGTCTGTGCAGGATTTAATTCAGCCTCCTCTATAGAAAGAATCCCCCTTAATCACATCGCTGGCAATTATTTCTGTTTTTGGCAAGTCATCAAAAACCTCATTATTAATCCACACTGGAAGCCTTGTAGCCATGCAGTCAATAATCAGACTGTGTTCTCCATTTTCTTTTAATATCCTGCATAATCTGTCATTATATTTTATAAATTTCCTACTCATTTACAATCAGCCCCCAATCCGTCACGCCTCTTCTAAGCCAAAACTGTCGGATGCGTCTAAGAGCTTTGCAGTTTTCGGTCTTGTGAGAGCCTCTCTTCTTACACATTCAAAAACCTTAATCTCTCCATCTTCCATTGTCAGAACGAAATCTGTTGTATAATCTCCTTCTGCCAGTCCTTTTAGCAATACATTACATTCAAATGATTTAACACCATCCAATTCATTAATGTAATCAGCTCCTGCATATTGAACATCATCATATGTCCTGCATACACCTTTACACTTAGTAAGTTGTCTTTTAACACACATTGTTTTTTGAATCCTTGTCCTCATGTCATCCAACCTTTCTTGATTCACTATTATTAGTTTTAAAAAACAATCCTACTATGTCTAGCTTAAATCACTTAAATTTACTTTCTCGAAAAATTTGAAGAAAAGCCGAAAAATTTAATGATTTTCCCGAAAAATTGAGAATAGATGCCGAAAAACTAAATTTTCGGGGAAATTTTTCGGGAATTGAAAATTGACATTTTTCTCTCAAAGCTAGTATTTATGGGCATTGTAGCCATTTTCCAAATTTCCCGAAAAACGCTATTTTTAAAACACACTATGTCAGGGGGCAAACCTTATTTTATAAAAAGGGCAAAGATGTATATTCCGGTGACATAGAACCATCTGCACGGAGATTCAGAGCCACCATTACGGATGAATAGAGCCACCTTCACGGAAGGTGAGCCATTCATATAAATTTATCCTATAATGAAGTCGGCAAACGATACGTGTGACTATTCATATAGGATATTCGATAATTATGGTTGATTATCGAGAAATCTTAAGACTTAACAGCCTTAAGTACACGCAGCGTCAAATCGCTGCAAGCGTGCATAGCTCACGTAACACAATCAGCGAGGTCATAAAACTGGCCGCTGAAAATAACTTATGTTGGCCGTTGAATGACCAACCGACCAATGAAAAGTTGTATGCACTGCTTTATCCTAATAAGTTAGAAGCAGTCAATCCTAGAAAGGAGCCTGATTACAGCTACAAACATAAAGAATTAGCAAAGCCGGGTGTAAATCTCACTCTATTATGGACGGAATACTGCTCTGATTGCTATGCATCTAAGCTGACGCCATACATGTACACGCAGTTTTGTGACAAATATCGCAAATGGGCAAGGCTCACAAAAGCAACTATGGTTACTATCCACAAATGCACTATTGCCATCTTTCAACGCCCTTCCCTGTAATGGCAACGCAATCAGGTTTCCTATTGCCACATTTTCTAAGGAATCCTGTGCTGGCAGCATTCTGTCATAATAATTGAATGACTTTAAATTCACCTGCTCTGCACCTTTATCTAAAAGTGCAAAGCCAAATTTACGAACCAATGCCGCCGATATTGGCTTGTCAAAGAATATCCATATATGTGCACCTTTTCCTGAACGAGAACGCTCTACCAAAGGTTCTATTCCATTTAATGTGCAGATATCTCTCATAGCTTCGACTTCTTCAATCCATGTAGCATCTGTATTTGCAAAATCCTTTTTTTCTGCATTCTTCTCATGATTATCAAAATCAAATACTACAGGAACCTGCATGTTCCATCACCCAATAACGGATATACACCTATTACATCTTTCGCAGCATATGAGTTTCCCCTCAAATGATGCAATATAGTTGATAAATCTAATCTTGTATACGAACAATATTTGCAATCCTTACAGTCTATATGTGTATTTAATTTCCTATGGCAATTATCTGACTAGAAATTATCACACTGCGGATAATATGCCGCCTCTCCGTTTTTATTTACATTTCTTTTCGCATATACATCTGTCCTTCCCCAAAAGAATGAGAAAAAGAGCTTTGCCATCCTGTCTGTTATTTCTTTTTGGGGTGCACAATCCTTTTACCCTGTTCTGGATCAAACTCCTCTTTCTTTTCCGTTTTCCCTATACTTGCCAGTTCATTTTGATATGACAATCCCGCTTTATCCAATATATTCTTTAATACCTGATTTTCCAATTGCAGATGGTTCAACTGCTTCTGCAATCTCGTAACATTCTCTATTGGATCACGCATTTGTCATACCTTCCTTTCCGTCATTATCTATTCATCTCAAGCATTCTTTTTACTTCCTGCCTCATTTCTCCACTGAATTCTGATAAATCATCATATGTAATTACTTTCAGTCTAATAAGACGAACGATATCACATATCACCTCTGACTTACTCATCTCCATGATAACTCCCGGATGACGCTTATCCTCTTTTATCCGTTTTTCAAGTTCCCAGAATTTCTCTGATGCAGGCTTTTTATCATCATTTGGAAATTTACATACTCTTTAACAAGACCTTCCATATAATTTTCCTACCAGCCTGATAATCTTTCTCGAAATAATTTCCAATCCTTTTTGCTTATGTCCATGATTTTGAACCTCCTCAGTCTCATGTTAGTCTCAATAAACAATTTCAGAAATGAAACTGACTTGAGCTTCCCAGTCCTTTCCATGGAAAAATTCTCCATCACAGAAAATTGCTATCTTATATTTTGTCAACACAATATCCGGATTTCCCGGTAACTTTTTATAATTCTTCCGGTACCGATAACCTTTTGCCCATAAAGCTTTTCTAATCCTCTCTCCTATACTTCCATCCATCTTCGTCTATCATTTTCCATTTGTCGGAATTTCTAGTAAATTTTTGTAATCATAAAATAAGTTAAGTATGAATTCATCTTTTATCGAATCCATATATTCTAAAAGATTTCTCTTATCGAATCTATATACATTCGATTTATTTAAAGAATATACTTCTTTTCCAGCAATTGTTTCTGTTGAATTCACATTTCCTCCAAAGAAATCTATATCACTTATATTAAAATAAATTTCCCCTCCAAGTCCACTTGAACCTTTTGTTACAATATTTGAACCATATAAAGGGATATTTTCAAAAAAGATTTCATCATCATTAATTCTCTGCATTCTTTATTTCTCCTTCAATACATGAAATATGTTTACCTATTTCCTCTACATTTTGTCCCCATGATGCATACATCATATTGTTATTCTTTCGATATCCAACACACCAAAGGGTCTTGCCTAAACAAATAGTTATTTATTACGGTGAGGCCAAAAACGCTCGTATATCTATTACTTTTGGAGAGTGCGGGCTAAAACTATCATTGCCATTAATGCCATTTATATCGCTAATGTTTTTTGATTCTCTTGGCAAACAATCCTTAACAACCTTTACTTTCATTACATAGTAAAAATCCGCATTATGGTTATCTACAGACGTTAAGAAACCTTGAGAATTAAGCTGATTTACAAGTTCCTGCTTTGAAACAAGATTATTAGAAACTATATCGCAAAGAATTGGTTCTAAATCATATGTTTTTGTAATATCAATATTGTTTTTGTAAAACCTGAATGTTCCAGCTTTTGCAATATCATGGTGATGAGAATATACCGTGTTTCCTTTTATTGCATAGTAATAGAACAAAAATTCCTTTCCTGGCTTGAGCAAATCATTCTATTCAAGCGAGTGGTAGTAATCGGTTGGTCTTTCACTTCGAATATATCCAATGACACATAATGCCTTTGCTAATCCATCTGATGAATCTACTTGCGTATTCTTAAATGCAGCCGGTTCTTGCATAACCATTTCTGCATAATACTTCAGTCGATTGAGTCGGGAATTATCTTGTCCCTTTTCTTTTATCATGTCAGAAATAAATCTGCACAGTTCCTTCTCTCCTAGCGCACTATTACTTGGCTTTATTGCAAATGCACCTACACCTGGGAGAATTTCATCATAAAGGCTAAACACCTTATTACCCATATCTGCTTGTTTTGCATTTCCAGGATATAATACATAACTTCCAATCGTTCTACGAATTGCGTCATTATATGTGTGCATCTTTAAAAGATCGCCACGTTTATATGTATTTGTGACCTCTGATGCTTTCTCATCTTCTAATTCGCTGTCGTCAAAATCGGTAGCATTATCAACTTTTCCAACAAAAGAAGTTAATTCTGTAATACGATACTTGGCATCAAAATGGATATAACTTACAGCACCATCTTTGATGGCCTTACTCTCTCCTCCATCATATCCTCCCTGATATCTGCATGGAAAAATAGCTAGTGTATAATCTGGTCTGAACGGTCGTGAATACGACCCTTCATACTTTGTAGTACGAAAATCAGTTGGCACAAAAGTTCTATTATAATAAAGATTAATTATTGTATTAAGATTTTTAATTACATATGCCTGGCATGATTTCTTTCCTTCCTTCAGTGATACAGTCAACTTACCATTATCCGTTGTGAGAAATGGTGTATCCTCTATAGTAATCGCTTCACATCCATCTATAGATTTAATTATACTGCCTAGTTCAAAGAAAAGCCAATATTCATACAGGAGAGCAACGTTTTTGATTCTCCCTCATATACAGAATCTTTCCCTTTCCAATCAAGTTGCAGTGCCAGGTCAACCATGGAATATGCAAAAATATATCCGAATAGCCTGCTCTCTTTTGAAGAACCTGATTATTCTGAGGAATAATCTCAAGCCTTCCAATTTCATCAAAGAAACGATCATTCAAAATATCATTCAACATCTGCTGAATATTAGCAGCTTCGCGCAAGCATTCAGTTTGCTTTTCCGCACCTGCGGACTCAAGAGATTTGATTAATTCTTCGCAGATAACTTGAAACTTCTCCAATGCAAATTTCAAAAATCTGTTTGCGACTGTATCAATGCTGTCCCTTTTTTTCGAAACTGCAATCGTTGACGGGAGATAATGTGTATGCAAGTCCTCAGTCTCATATTTTCTCCATTTTTGTCCATAACTAAAAGGATGTGTAAAAATTTTCCTCGAAGGCACTCCGCATCCTATAGGCTTAAATTCCGAATCTTCTATCAATATACGATCAGGATTTCTCTTTATGGCTTCAAACAGTCCTAAAAGATTCTCACTGAAACAGAATCTCCGTAAAAAGATAAATTGTTCCAGCAAGGTTCTTGAATCTTCATTCGATATACTAAATACATTCGATGTTAATCCAGAATACTCCAATAACAATTCCGAACAATGCTCTGCAATGGATTCTGTAAGCTCAATATAATCATCTTCATAATCCATTTTATTAGGAACTACTTCAAAGACAAGAGTTCTTTTTTGATTGGAATCAGAAAATGAAGCCTTCGTTCTTCCCAGGTAATTTATATACTGGAATGTGACAGAGTTCTCGTCTTCATAAATTTTCGGAGCCTTGTTATTTTCATTCTGCAAAATCGGTAACGATACGAAATCTTTGCTCTTTTTATCCAGCTTGATAATATATTGCTTCGTTTCAATAAGTCGTAAAATTGGTTTTCCATCCAATCCATTTACTATATCAATAGCCTCAATATTATCTTCTGATTTAGATAAGTATACCGAATAATCTGTGCCTAACTGGCAAGGTAATTCATTTTCCCAGTCTATTTTATTGTATGTTCCGACAGGGTAAAAGTACGCATCATAATCTCCATTCACCCTGAAGCGTAATGCTGCAACCATATTTTATATAAAGCTTGCATACTGGATCTGTGCAAGTTTTCCTTTCATCTTCTCAATCTTTTCTCTGCTTAATGGCAAATTATACTCTACACACAATGCTCCCAGTTCTTCGAGCAGTCCGCCAATTTCTTTATTATTCCCATGAATTTTAGGAAGAATCTTCTGAATAAGCTGCTCATCAATTATGGAGTAAAAATCAAAAGTTTCCTTGTCTTCCGTAAGTTCATAAGCTGCTGATAAATATTGTCGAATCTCACGGACAGTTCTATATGCAAATTCGTATCCACTCTTTTCAACAATCTCATAAATTCGCTTGAAAACGCTTTGAATTTCGACAAGTATATCTACCTCCAAATTACTTTTTCCAGCTCTAATAAGTACGGCCATTTTTTCAAATGCTTCTGCTGTTCCGTCACTAGCAGGGTTGATGTTTTCATTATCTGCTGGATTAACAAATAAATCCAATACAGAATTTTCTTCCGGCTTGAATTCAATTACATTAGCCCTATCCAGTACCTTTGGACTAAACATATATGTAGTTTCATCGATATTGACTGTTCCAACCACAAACAGGTTCTCAGGATACCTAAGCACTCCTGGATATCCATCCAAAACAAACTTCAAAACGGGTGTTTCCATATGACTAAGAAAATCTGCAAAATATCTCTCTACATAACTTAAATTCATCTCATCCAGTATAATAAAAAATGGTACACTTTTATTTTCCGGAAGATTCGCTCTCTCAATCAACTTCAAAATGGCAGTCTTCTCATACTCGCCTTTACCATCAATTGCTAATGGATTGTAAAAACCAAGTATCTTTGTATTGTCCGTCCAATCTGCACCGACAGGAATCAGTAACCAGTTTTTTTCATCATTTCCAAAGTCAACCTCAAGATATTCTGCAAACTGCTTAGAAAGTCTTGTTTTACCAGTTCCACTGTTTCCAGTTAAAATCACAAATGGTTTTGCCAAAAGTGATTGAATATATCTCTGAGCAAATCTTGATTTAAAACACTCGGCAAATCAGACAATTTGAAGTCTTGTTTCAAATACTCTAAGTACCATCTTCCAAATTCTTCGTATATTTTTAAAACATCAGAATAATATGTATTTATGGTCTTCATTAATGCTTGAAGATAATTTGCACTTGCGGTACCATCTCCAAGTTCAGAGCTTACCCACTCGGTTGATAATCTACATTTTTCTGTCATACCATCAACATTAATTTCATAGTCTTTATCCAAAAACACACGTTTCTTTCCACCACTGGTATTCTCATACAAGTCAGATGTTGATTTAGCAAACATATATCTAAGATAATTTCCGCCTAAATCATCTGTAATAATCTTGACATTTTTATCATTATTCTTCAGAACTTTGGAAAATCTTTCAAAATTATCTATTCGATATACACAATCCACAAGTTGACGTGCGCATTCTTTGCTTTGTTCAAAATGTAATTCGACTCGTGAAGTATCTGCTAATCTAATTTCTTCACCATCTTTGACTTCCGGATTTTCATCTTTGCCATAAAACTTACAGAAATTTGCATATGAGAATCTTATCAAAAAAATTGTGTTCAGACTTTTGATTACCGATAGGGAAGTTTGCTTTAATAAAACTTACTTCATCTTCAATAGCATTAATATCAGATTCAGAAATATATAAATTATCATAATTTCCAACTTTTCTGTACTTCACAGGTGCAGCATATGCTTTTATTGCATTGAGTAAAATATCATCACTCTTTCCCCCGATATTCTTTTCTACAAAATCTTCAAAATTCACTGAATGACTTTCGCTCTGCAAAATATCTTCGCAAAGACGACAATAAAGCAAAAAAGCCTCATCAGATGATTTCACATGTGGATTTGGTGCAAAATATGTCTTAAACCAAAATACAAGATATTTTGTAAGATTCTCATCATCAAATGTATATAAATAGTTGTGTATTCTAAAGCTATCTTTTGTTCTATCCTCCAAACCAAGCTGACATGCCTGTTGATAGGCGGTCCTCTTATAACCTTTTAAATTTGCCTCTGCAAAATCCTTTGCCTCCTCCCACGGAATACTTCTTGCCATATCAGGATAAACTTCAAGCAAAGCTTTAAGATTTGCCAATGTAAAATTTCTATATCTAGCAAATGGTGTAAATGACATAATTCTATTCCTCCTCGACTAAAGATGGGCAACTCTCAATAACTTTGTTCATAATATGAATCAAAACATCAACTACTATCGAATTACCTGCCTGCTGATACATAGATGTATCTGATACTACTATCTTAAAGTTGTCTGAGAATCCCATAAGACGTAAGCACTCTCTTGGTGTAAGCTTTCTCAATCTTCCATCTGTTGTAACATAATTATCAACTCCAGCTCTATGCATTTTGTGCATGGTCGTAAGTAATGGTCTCGCAATATCTAAGTCAGTCTTTGGTTTACTATAAAAATTCTTTGTTCCTGTAGCCATTACATATTTAACTACTTTTTCGGATAAAAATATTTTTCAAGTTCTGGTATCTCTTTCTCTTTCGCATCCTCTTCTGACTGAAAAACAAAATCCCCATGCCAATTAAACTGTTGATTCTTCTTCTGACATAGTTGTACTTCACCATCAATTTGCGTGAATCGTTTTGAAAGTTTTTTTCTTTTGTTACAAATTCTACTCCTTTCTTCGGGAGAAAATATCCTCCAGGAGCATTATCCATAAGAAAGTCCTTCATTTTTTTCCTTAACGGAATTGGATTTGGAAAACTAAATTTTTTGCCAGTTCCAAATCCTCACGAAATCCTACAACAAATAATCGTTCTCTATTCTGCGGAATACCATAGTTCTTTGAATTCAAAATCGACCATGTAAATTTATAGCCCAATTCTGAAAAAACCTGTTGCATTTTCTCCCATGTTTTTCCTCCATCATGTGTGGTAACAGCTTTTACATTTTCATAAATAAAAATCTTCGGTTTTATTTCATCAATCAGTCTGGCATACTCATAAAAAAGTGTTCCTCTTGTATCATCCAAGCCACGCTGTTTACCTACCAAAGAGAATGATTGACAAGGACTTCCACCAACAAAGAGATCCACCTGACCAGCATATTGCTTGCCATTCAGGAAGGCAACGTTCCAATGGAACTGCTCATCTTTAATATTATAATTTGCCATATATGATGCTTTTACCTTATTTCTCTTTTCCATTCCTTCATAAAGAGAATCTACATATTTCTTTCGGGCAGTCCAGTCATCACCCATGGCTACAAGCTTCTTTTGGACATCCATATAATTAATTTTCTCGTGCAACTGACTTGCTCTCTGCGATAAATCCTGTACCTTACGAATTATCTTCTTTCCATCCAGGGCTTCTAATTTTTCGTAAGCTGAATATACCAACTCCGAAATGCTTCTCCAATCAATATCATCGCCACTTTCAAATTCAATATCTTTTCCAAGATCCTCAAGTGAATTATCTTTTTTATAGTCATTAGAAACCTCAAGTATAACCTGCAATTCTCTAAGTTTTGCCTGCTGCTCAGATCCCTGTCCAAGTTCAGCTAAAAACTTTTATATTCTTTTACTCTTGAAGCTTTTACTCCCTTCATAGAAATAACATTTTTTAAAATTTTTTCTATCAACTTCGAATCTTGTTTTGGAAACGAATCAATCTTACTTAAAACAATTTCATATTCATTTAGCGCTTCTGCTAACATGCCATCCAACTGGTTTTTATACAAATCCTCGACTTCATCATTAAATTGTATCTTTTTAATAATCTTCGATAAAGCTTTTAACTCATTTCCTATTTCATCTATATTCATGTCTATTTTCTTCGTAAGAATTGACACATCGCCATTATCACAAGCAAAAATTATCTCATTTTTTATCTGCATTCTCTGTAATGCATGTTCTATTGCTCCAATACCACTAAAAACTGTCGCTAATCTAATCATTATATTGTCCCTCGCCTTCCTTCTCTGAACTGCTCCCGACCATCTCCATAATGTCACAAATATCACAGTCAAGGGCATTGCAAATTTTCTGCAAAATTTCCGTATTTACATTCCATGAAATCAACCGTATTAACTGCATCTAAAATGAAGTGCAACTGCATAATCGTAAGTTCTCTCGTCACCCATAACACCAACACTTCTCATGTTGGTCAAGGCTGCAAAATATTGTCTTTCCGATGCGGAAGTCCGGTCATTTTGCAATCTCTTCTCTCTTCATATTCGATAAATAGCATCTGCATCCTGCATCCTGAACGATCCGCACCTTATCAGCCGTTACTTCTCCAATGATACGGATGCCAAGTCCCGGTCCCGGGAATGGCTGACGGAATACGAGCTTCTCCGGAAGTCCAAGCTCAAGACCTGCTTGCGGACCTCATCTTTGAAGAGATCACGAAGCGGCTCAATGATTTCCTTGAAATCAACGTACTCCGGAAGTCCTCCTACGTTGTGATGGGACTTGATCACTGCGGATTCTCCGCCGAGTCCGCTTTCTACAACGTCCGGATAAATCGTTCCCTGTGCAAGGAAATCTACAGCACCAATCTTCTTTGCTTCTTCTTCAAAAATACGGATAAATTCTTCTCCGATGATCTTACGCTTTGCTTCAGGCTCTGTAACTCCGGCAAGCTTGTTGTAGTATCTCTCCTGTGCATTTACGCGGATAAAGTTCAGGTCAAACTGACCTTTTGGTCCGAATACACCCTCAACCTCATCGCCTTCATCCTTACGAAGAAGACCATGATCTACAAATACGCAAGTAAGCTGCTTGCCAATCGCTCTGGAAAGCAGTCCTGCTGCCACAGAGGAGTCAACTCCACCTGACAGTGCGAGCAATACTCTTCCGTTTCCAACCTTCTCGCGGATCTCTGCAATTGTATTCTCAACAAATGCATCCATTTTCCAGTCACCCACACATTCACATACATTTCTTTACAAAATTATTGATCATCTTGGTTCCTTCAGGAGTATGGAGCACCTCTGGATGGAACTGGATTGCATAAAGCTTTTCTACTGCATTTTCGGCTGCTGCTACCGGACAGTCTGCTGTGTGTGCAGTAATCTCAAATCCCGGTGCCACCTGCGAAATATAATCAAAATGGCTCATCCAACAGGTTGTTGTTGCTGATACATTTTCAAATACTTTGGAATCTTTCTTGTCGATGATGACTTCTGTCTTACCATATTCTCTTACGTCAGCTTTTTCAACTTTTCCGCCAAGAACATGTGACATCAACTGTGCACCAAGAACCGGTAACACAGTCCCTGGAGAACCGGAATACCAGCTTGAACAGTTCTTCTGAATAAGTCGGTGAATCCGGTTCGTAACAGCTATTCGGTCCTCCTGTCAGGATAATTCCCTTAGGGTTCATTGCTTTAATCTTCTCGATATCAATCTTGTAAGAATAAATTTCACAATATACATTACATTCTCTGACACGTCTTGCGACAAGCTGGTTATACTGTCCACCAGCATACATCTGCAGTTCAATCACGTTATTCAATCCCAGATTCATGATTCCAAGTAATGACTTCGCATCTACTACTGCCCGTCCTCTTCTCATGTCCATGTTAAAGTCAAATTTACATACTGTTTTCAAGAAATCAATGATCTCATCCGGGTGTTTGAAAGTAATGTTCATTGTGCTCATTCTTTTCACCTCTTTCTGCCTTAACGGCTATGAAATCCTTTTCACTTTTCACATATATCATAGCACATTTCTTATATTTAAAAGGGCGAAATTTTTTATAAAAGTGTATTTTTTAATTAAATATGCCTCTTATTCTCTACTTTTTTCTATAAGCAATATAAAATTACTCCTGATTATGAAATTCCATTGGAGTTACGTCTGTATTCCGTCGGTAAAATTCCTTCCTCCTCTTTAAACACCTTACTCATATATTTGGGATCAGAGTAACCGACAAGCCCCGCAATCTGATTCATCTTATATTTTGTTGTCCTGAGAAGCTCCTTTATTTTTTCTATCCTGTATTTCCTCACAGTTTCTGTAAAATTATATCCTGTCTCCTTCTTAAACTGAGAACTCAGGTATTCTTCCGATACATAAAGTTGGCTCGCTGCTTCTTCCAATGTAATACCACTGTCATATTCTTTTCTTATAATTTCCATTGCTTTTTGGATAAGCGTACTGTACTGCTCAAATTTATGCTCATATGATATCATCCGTTCCAAGCCTTGAATCGCTTTCTCTATCTGTTTCCAGCTGATGGCATAGGTAATCTGCTGCATAAGACTCAGGATTTTTGTTTCGTCAATCTCCCCGCCATAATTTCTATAATTCAATCCAGCTGCCATGCAAAAACGAATGATACTGTATTTTATTTCTTTTGGAAAATCTTTTTCTCTTTTCATTTCCTCACAAACAAGTTGAAATTGTCTGGCAATTCCTTTCTTGTTTTCATCGAAAATCATTTCTCGCATTCGTTGTTCTAATTCTACCGGATAACGCACCGGAACAGCTTCAAATTTCTCAACTGTCTGCTGACAGATTAAAACTCCTCGCGGCTGAAGAAGATTCCATTCCATGAGACTTCCTGCCTGAATCATTGCATCTACCAGCTTTGTCAGCTGTTTTGTCTCTATCCATACACAAATAATTGTCCCCGGAAAATTCCTACATAACCCAGTAACCACATTTTTTTAAAATATTCTTTCCAGTTCCTTGCTTCACGTACCCGGTAAATGATCAGATACACCTGTTTCCATCGATCCGAACATATAACAGATGCCGACAATCCACACTCACGTCTGCAGATTTCTTCGCGAAATCCACGTATATTTTCCTTCTGCACCTCGTCTTCATCTGCCATTGAAACCGTAAATAAATATCCCGGATCATCCACTGCAAAACCATATTTCCGGATAGTCATTTCATTTAACTTCTGATTCGATATAATTTCTCCATATCTACAGCTTAACAGAACATTTTCAACAGTAAAAGAAGCCTGCATCCAATATTCATTCCTGATTTTTTCATGAATACGGCTTAATGCCTTCTTAAGCTCCATCGGCCGGAACGGCTGTACTAAATATCCGTCCACACCCAGATCGATTGCCTGCTTTGCCTGTTGAAAATCTTCATCTTTTGTTATAATAATCACACGGAACTCACGTCCTTCCGTGCGTAATTTTCTCAAAAGATTTAACCCATTCATCCGCGGAAGCCCAATGTCCATGATAACAAGATTTGGCTGCATAACTGTTATCATCTCATATGCAGACTGTCCATTCCCTGCAATCCCCGCCAACTCGTAATTCGGATCTACGCGTTTTAAACCTTTTTCAGTTCTTCTAATACTTTTTCATCCCTTTCAACGATTGCCACCCGCATTTGAACATTCTCCTCTCAATGTCCGTGTTTCTGATTGAATATCCTCTTTTATTGTAACATTAACTTCAATAATTGGAAGCATGCAAGTGTAAATATTTTTCTCTCGGTAGCGAGCCCTCCCGGATGTGACGTTCTGATTTGTTGGTGTCTAAAACCTTACGTGTTTCATGAGCCAGTGATGGATTGATCTGAAGCAGACGTTCTGTAACATCCTTATGCACCGTACTCTTACTAATCCGAAACTGTTTTGCTGTCTGTCTCACTGTCGCATTATTTTCTATAATATAATTTGCAATTTCCACTGCCCGCTCCTCAATATAATCTCTCATGGAAAAGCCCCTGCATAAATTGTTTTTTACAATCTATGCAGGGGCAAATTAATGTATGTCTAATTCCTGTTCCATCTATTCGTGGAAAACATTATACTATACAACTTAATACTCAAATACTGCCACACCATATCCCGGAAGAGGATATGCAAAGGAATATTTCTGACCATCACATTCCTGCTTCTCTGGTTTGTAAACCAATGGGCGTTCCTCTCCTGATCCGCCGTATTTTGTCTCATCACTGTTAAGAACAAGCTTAAACTGCTTTCTTCTCGGAACACCAACACGATAATCTGGTCTGTCTACCGGTGTAAAATTGCATACAAAGAGCAGATTTTTCTTACCATCTTTTGAATGTCTTGTGAAACTGAAAATACTCCGGAAGATATCATCCTTATTGATCCAGTCAAATCCCTTCGGATCATTATCCAACTCATACAATGCCTTATTCTTCTTATAAAGATGAAGCAAATCTTTATACCAGTTCTGGATCTGCTGATGTGGTTCTTCTGAAAGAAGGAACCAGTCCAGTTTCTCTCTCCTCGCTCCACTCACGCAGTTGTGCAAACTCCTGTCCCATGAAAAGAAGCTTCTTTCCCGGATGTCCTGTCATAAATGCATATGCCACCTTCAAGTTGCGGAACTTATCCCATCCTTCTCCCGGCATCTTATTCAGCATGGAGCATTTCAGATGAACGACTTCATCATGCGAAAGAACAAGGATATAGTTCTCCGAATATGCATACTCCATGGAAAATGTCATCATATGATGTGCATTTTTCCTGAAATACGGATCCAGCTTCATATACTCTGTAAAGTCATGCATCCATCCCATATTCCACTTCAAAGTAAATCCAAGTCCATCATCCTCAGGAGATCCTGTCACCTTCGGCCATGCTGTGGACTCTTCTGCAATCATCATAACGCCTTTATTTCTTCCGCAAACTACAGAATTCAGATGTTTAAAGAATGCAATCGCCTCAAGATTCTCATTTCCGCCAAATTTATTCGGAATCCACTGTCCATCTTCTCGTCCGTAGTCAAGATATAACATAGAAGCAACCGCATCTACACGAAGTCCGTCTACATGATAATGTTCAACCCAGAACAATGCATTCGCCAGAAGGAAGTTGGAAACTTCCGGTTTTTCATAATTGAAAACCTTCGTTCCGCAATCAGGATGCTCACCCTGTCTCGGATCTGCATATTCGAATGTCGGCGTTCCGTCAAAGTTAGCAAGTCCATGTGCATCCCTTGGAAAATGTGCCGGTACCCAGTCAAGGATTACACCGATCTTATTCTGGTGAAGATAATTTACCATAGACGCAAAGTCTTCCGGTGTTCCATAGCGTGCAGTTGGTGCATAATATCCGGTCACCTGATATCCCCAGGAACCATCAAAAGGATGCTCTGCAATACCCATAAGTTCCACATGGGTATATCCCATATCTTTCACATACTTTGTAATTGCTTCTGCAAACTCACGATATGTATAAAATCCTTCATCTTCTCTTCCGGGATGTCTCATCCAAGAACCCATATGTACTTCATAAATAGACACTGGTTCTTCTTTGTTATCCCACTTTCACGAGCTGCCATCCACTTACTGTCTGACCAGTTCAGATTAGAAATGTCTGTAATTCGGATGCTGTTCCCGGTCGGAGCTCTGCATAATTAGCAAATGGATCTGCTTTATAGATCTTCTCACCCGCCTGTGTCTCTATACAGAACTTATACAAATCCCCTTTCTTCGCCTCCGGAACGAAGCATGTGTATATTCCGAGAGGCTCTCTCTCTTCATCCTATCTTTCGTCTCATCCCAGTCATTAAACTCTCCGATTACAGAAACGTTTACTGCATGAGGAGCCCATACCGCAAAATATACTCCTCTTTTTTCCGTTCTTTGTCACCTCATGGGCACCCATCTTTTTATAAATCTCATAATGATTCCCCTGCCCGAAAAGGTAGTGATCCAGTTCTCCTATCTCATAAGGCTGCACTTTCGTCTTCGTGCTGTTTTTCTTAACCATAAAGCCACCTCACTGCTCAAATATATTCCTGATTGTAATGATTTAAAAACCATACAATTTCTTATAGATCAAGGCACATTACCGAATCTTTCAATTGGTAACAAAGTTTCATTCTCCCCTTGAACACTATAGTTTTATTATACTTGATACTGTATAAAAAAGAAAGAGAAAACATATTTTTGCACAAAAATAGACAGTCGTTTTACTGACTGTCTATTAATTCTTAACAAATATATGTCATTAAATGTTGAAATCTTTCTCTGAAAGCAGAATTCTGTCCGACGAATCTGTATTTCTTCCGAATACTCTCTTCACCAGCTTCTTGGCTGAAGCTTTCTGTGAATGAGCGATCGCATCATCCATCACTTCTTTCACTTCTGCTACTGTTACTGCATGATCTTCTCTCTGTAAAGAATCAATCTTACTGTACAGAGCAAGAATACCCATTTCATCAATCTTGTAACCATTCTCCTGGGCATAAGTCTGACCAAATGTTACAAGCTCATCATTAATGAAGATCGGCACTTCCAGACTGGAAGTAAACTTTCTCCTGAATTCTCTGTTGGAAGAAAGAAGTCTGTCCAGTGGTTTTCTCTGCTCTTCAAGAACTACCAAAAGTTCTCCTGTATCACGCTCCATTGCCCTGTTCAGCTTGGCGACTGTCTTTTCATTCATCTTTCCTGCTTTTTCAATGATCAGTGCACCGCCGTACAGTTTACGGAAAATGTCTCCGATTCTCTTCTTATTCAGTGACTCACCTGTCACAATTGCAACCTTACCCTGACGGATCTCTCTCTGCTTCTGAATTGCCTTTACTACATCAACAGCGAGGACTGTCTTTCCATTTCCTTTATTTCCAATAATCAGGAGATTTCCTGTTCGGAAGTTCCCTTCCGGTTTGTACAGTTCTTATCCTGCTCCAGAACATCTACTAACTGTTCGCTCATGCCACGCACAGGAACAAAATAAGAGAATAATTTCTTCTGTTCCTCTGTAAGTCCTGCTCTTGTACCGATTCCACTCTGTGTTTCAAGATCATAACGACCATGTACAATAAATCCTGTATCAGACATTGCATCTGCAATCTCATCTAACGGTAATGGTGATGTCTTACCTGTAGCGATCAGCTTTGCAGTTTCCTTTCTGCTCAACGGTGTCGTAGCCGACATGATATCAATTCCGTCATCTTCATCCGGAATCTCTCTGTCATCCGGTTCCTCACTATGCGCTGGATTCACGCTGAATTCATCTTCAAAATTTGGCACTTCTTCATAAGAATTCAGACCAAGAAGATCATCATCTGAAATCTTATCTTCTGCTGTGAAAAGATCTCTTGGATTAATTACTTCATCATCCTCATCGTCTTCTTCATAACCATAGGCATCCAGATCATCATATCCTTCTTCCTCACCGAACAGATCATCATCAGCGTCTTCATAATCATCCGGCAGATCGTCATCAGACTCTTCATAATCATCCAACAAATCGTCATCAGACTCTTCATAATCATCTAAAATATCGTCTTCGTCAAACTCTTCTGCATCATCCCAGTCATACGCATCATAATCTTCGTACTCGTCCTCACCGAGTCTGAGATCATCCGCAAGCTCTCCCATATTTTCATGTGGTTCTTCTTCTACCTCAAGAACTTCTTCTGAACTTACTGTTGCATCTACTTCTTCCTCTTCCGGAATAACACCTTCAATCTCATCAATCAGATTCTGTATCTCCGGTGATAAAATTGGTTCTTCATTATTTTTATTGTCCATAGTCTCTCTTACTGCTGCTCCTTCTGAATCATCTTCATCATTGACAACTTCAGTTTCTGAGATCAGTTCCTCCACCTCAGACAAATCTTCTGATTCATCTGTCAGATCTTCTGACTCAGCTGCATCTATTTCAAGAATTTCTTCCTCTTCCGGTTCTGCCTCTTCTACTTCAAGGATTTCTTCCTCTTCCGGTTCTGCTTCCCCTGCTTCAAGGATTTCTTCCTCTTCCGGTTCTGCCTCTTCTGCTTCAAGGATTTCTTCCTCTTCCGGTTCTGCTTCTTCTACTTCAAGGATTTCTTCCTCTTCCGGTTCTGCTTCTCCTGCTTCAAGGATTTCTTCCTCTTCCGGTTCTGCCTCTTCTACTTCAAGAACTTCTTCCGGTTCTGCTTCCCTGCTTCTATAGCAACTGCATTTCGGGACATCTTCTGAAGTCTCCTCCACTGCCTGTTCTATAAGCTCTTCTTCTGTCTCCGGTTCCGGTATCAGTTCTTTCATCCCTGATGGAACTACTCGTTCTTTACTGGCTTCCTCAGCTTTCTTCTCTTCTGTCAGTTGATTCACGATCTCAAGATCTTCTACATCCTCAATTGCTGCAATATCCTCTTCCAGATCTGTCATATCCGGTTCGACTTCTTCTCCCGGTTCTGCCTGAACTTCCGGTTTCGGATTGAGTAATTGCTGCAGAGCTTCATCTAACCGCATCGTATCTCCAAGTTTCTTCTTGACTGGTTTTACCGGATTCTTACCGACAATCGGTATGGAAGCAGTATCTTTGCTAAGTGTTCTCTTATCTCCACTTGTCTCTACCGTTGCCGGCTGAACTTCTGACTCATCCTCGGAAGCTTCTATAACTTCTGCTGTTTCTACTCCTGCTTCTTCCGGATTTTCTACTTCGGCATCCGTCTCTTCTGCCGCTTCCAAAGTAACCGCATCCGTGTCAATCACATCGGAAGTACTGTCGTTCTCCATCACCGGCTGTTCTGTCAGCCCGATTGATCTTGTATCTCCAAGTGCTTCGGCTCCTTCTGACGCAGAATCTTTTTTTCCTCGTCTTCTCCTAAATAGGAAGTCAGATCCGGTATTTCTTCTGTCTCTGAAGAAAGCTTCTCATATCTGTGATCATATTTCTGCTGCTGCGAAGGTGTCAGTGGCTTATACTGCATCTTCAATTCCATCGCTTTATAAACATACTTACCCTCGCTGAACCACAGGATCAGATCATCACATTCTTCCAGACATTCTGCCGTCATACCTGCTTCCTGATAAAGCTTTGCAAGTTCAAACGCCCATTCTTCAATATATTCTGCCTTCTTAAATTCCTCCGAGCCTCAATCTGCTGTTCGATCGGCGCTCTCTGCGCTCTTAAGATCTGGTATCTCAGAATATGTCTGTTCGGATCTTTTGGTGCAACTGGATAAATTCGTCATAATAGTCGATTGCTTCATCTATATTCTTTGTCTTAATTGCAAGAGAACATAACTTATAGATCACCTTGCGGCTTCCTTCAGAACGGCGATATGCAAGATTCATCACATCATAGCTCTTCTGATACTCTTTTGTTTTTTCATAAATATCACTGACATTCATCAGCATCCCTGCGTTACGGACACGCTTCCAGTCAATCAGATCTGCTGCTGCCGCTGCTTTTCTGTATTCTCCATCTTCCATAAGTTCCAGCATCTCTTCTGTCTTTAACTTATATTCATACTTATCCACTGTACTCACCTCATTGTCATTGAAATATTAGTTTTGGTCTGAATGTGTCCATTAGGCACTAGCCGATACTCTTTCATTATTCTACCATATGAGGTCTGTAATGTCAAAAAAATGCACCTTCAATTCCTTTTGAAAGTGCATTTTTAGTGTTATTTAATTGTATTATTATTATAATTTTATATTTTGTATCGGAGATTATTCGCGATTCTACGTTCCTGTGAGACCTTTGTCGTCTGTTATTTTATCACCTGAATGATTTTCATATCTTTTACCTGACTTCCGATCTTAACCTGGGAGCAGAGAAGCTTCTTTGGATTTCTTGACATTGCTTCGCAGGAAATGATCTCGCTTTGGTTGTAATTGTCTGAATTTTCAAACCTGGAACTGCATCTTTTTTTTTCAAAATCTTCAAAAGTGATCTCTCGGTTTCATGCTTCGATGTCGATTCCTTCTTCTTCCTCTTCCTTTTCTTCTTTAACCTTTGGATGAAGCTCTTCTACTTTTTTCATGACTTCTTCCAGGTCGAGTCTCTGGAACAGGATTTCCGGTTTTTCTACCACATGTCCGCCACCAATTCGCTGGAACAGGATCTCCGGTTTTCTGTTACTGTTGCCAGGATCAAGGATCTTTTCTCCGGCATGAAAGATTCAAGCAGTTTTGCACCTTCGGAAATGCTTTGGATCAGATTCCACAGAACTGTTTCCAGACGATCCTTCTTGTCTTCTTCTTTTGCCAGTGCCCACGGCATGGTCTCATCGATATATTTGTTGCAGCGTTTGAACAGATTGAAGATTTCTGTGATTGCATCTGCTACACGCAGCTCCTTCATTTTTGCTTCTACTGCCTTTGGTGTATTTTCTGTCACAGCTTTCAGATCTGCATCTACTTCTTCTGTCACACCTTTATCAGTAACTGTACCGCCAAAATATTTGTTTGTCATAGAAACCGTACGATTTACAAGGTTTCCAAGTGTATTTGCAAGATCGGAATTCAGACGTTCTACCATCAGCTCCCAGGAAATCACTCCATCATTCTCAAACGGCATCTCATGGAGTACAAAGTAACGAACCGCATCCACTCCAAAGAAATCTACCAGTTCATCCGCATAAAGCACATTTCCTTTAGACTTGCTCATCTTACCGTCTCCCTGAAGCAGCCACGGATGTCCGAATACCTGCTTTGGAAGTGGAAGTCCCAGTGCCATCAGGAAGATCGGCCAATAGATCGTATGGAAACGGATGATATCTTTTCCGATCAGATGAAGGTCTGCCGGCCAGTTCTTATTGAACATTTCATCGCTTTCACCATCACAGTGATATCCAATACCTGTGATATAGTTTGTCAGTGCATCAAGCCATACATAAACAACATGCTTTGGATCAAAGTCAACCGGAATTCCCCACTTAAATGAGGTTCTGGATACACAACAGATCCTGAAGTCCCGGAAGAAGGAAGTTGTTCATCATCTCATTCTTACGTGCTACCGGCTGGATAAATTCCGGATGCGTATTGATATAAGCAATCAGTCTGTCTGCATATTTGCTCATCTTGAAGAAGTATGCCTCTTCCTTTGCAGGCTGTACCGGGCGTCCGCAGTCCGGACATTTTCCGTCTACAAGCTGGGACTGTGAAGAAAGATTCACACGGAGTACAGTACATTCCTTCGTAGTGTCCTTTATAAATATCTCCTTTATCATACAGTTTCTTAAAGATCTTCTGTACCTGCTTTTCATGATCCTCATCCGTTGTACGGATGAACTTGTCATAAGAAGTATCCATCAGATCCCAGATTCTCTTGATCTCTCCTGATACCTTATCAACAAATTCCTTTGGTGTAATTCCTGCTTCTTCTGCCTTCAGCTCGATCTTCTGCCCATGCTCGTCAGTTCCCGTCTGGAAAAATACGTCATATCCCTGACTTCTCTTATAACGTGCGATCGCATCTGCCAGTACGATCTCATAAGTGTTACCGATATGTGGCTTGCCGGATGTATAGGCGATTGCAGTTGTAATATAATATTTTGGTTTTTTACCTAATATAAAAAACGCCCTCTATAGGGACTTGCATCCCTGAGAAGACGAATCCTACTTTCGTGTTACCACTTCTCTTCGTTCCTTCCTCGCGGAAAGAAACCTCTATGAGTATCTGCATTTTCGTTAGTAAAAACTGCTTTGTTAATCAAAACCACTTTGAATACTACGGCATTTCTCACTGTTGATACTCTTCGCTATAAAGGGCGAATCCCTTCACAGACTAACCCGGATCTTTTTATTCAAGATTGCTGCTTAAACAACTCACTTGCTCACTCTGTTCAGGCTCATCTGCGCTGCTCAGAAGCCATCTTCATCTGTCTTCCATCCATCCCTCTCAACATCCGGCCTGACAGCCTTCAGGACTTTTCTGTAGAATCTGTTACAGACTACTCTCTTCCTCATCGCGTTTCGCTTATCACTGCTTTTCATTCCTTAAAAGGTTAGCATAACGCGAATAGAATGTCAAGATACACCGCTTGATGATTTCTCTGCTAATTCCTCTGTTATCCCGGCAGCATTTCCTTTTGCTTTCACTCTTGGGAATGTAATATCTACCCGGAACAAATCTCCGTCCAGATACAAGTCAAATGTGCCGCCCTGCATCGTTGTAAGGCTCTTCGCGATAGAAAGACCTAATCCACTGCCCTCCGTACTTCTGGAAATATCTCCGCGGATAAAACGTTCTGTCAGTTCGTCCGCCTGAATATTCAACTGATGCTCGGAAACATTTTTCAATGAAAATCTTACCTTTGTATCATCTGTTTTCAGAGTCGCGTAAACTCGGTTCCAGGCATTGCGTACTTGGCTGCATTTCCGTAAATATTTTCCAAGACACGCCACATTCTTCTACCATCAACATGCACAACAGCCGGTTCTGCCGGAAGATCTGTGACGATTGCCGATTTCTCGCCTCGAATTTTTCTTCGAGTTCACCCTGTGTCTGCTGGATCATTTCTGACAGATCAAGATCCATATATTCCAGGGAAATATTCCCGCTGCTGACTTTCGATGCTTCTACTACATCTTCTGTCAATGTCTTCAGTCTCTGTGCTTTCTCTTCCAAAATATTCAGATAATCCTGAACTTTCGGATCCGCCGGATCTGTTTGTCTTAAGATACCGACATAGTTCAAAATAGAAGTCAGTGGTGTCTTAATATCATGAGAAACATTTGTGATCAAATCTGTCTTAAGACGTTCGTTTTTCATTGCCTCGGCAACTGCTTTGTTAAGTCCGGTTCCGATCCCGTTGATCAGCAATGCAAATTTCTTGTTCTCCCCATGCAGTCCGTCGATTGGAATCTGATAACTCATATTTCCGGCAGCGATCTCCTGAATTCCTTTTCTCAATCGATTCTTCTCCATCACATTTGCAACCATGTAATAGAATAGCACTGCATCAGCAATCAGCAGCAGAATCACCAGGAAGAAATTTCCACCCCAGAGCACGAAAAGCTGAAACAGGAAATAAAGAATCAAAAGTCCTGCTGTTTTCTTTGTAAGCTTCATGTCTCGTAATATTTTCCCGATAAATATACCGAAGCTTCGAAGCAGACTGTTCTCCCACAGACTCTTTGACTTAATTCTTCTTACCGGACTAAGATAGCCGGCAAAAAAGCAGGTAAATGTAAATGTTCCATATGCAAACGCACCTACTGATTCTCCAAGACTTAAAGTCTGCATATATACATTCGGAACATAGGATGATGGAACAAATGTATCACTTTCCACAGCACCGTACGAACTACATAACCCTGTAATCCCATCAAATAAGATGTGAATTCCATCGATTCCTGCCACAAAAAAAGAAATAACTTCCAATCACCCGGACAAAAATAACAACTGCAGCAGCAATCTCTGTCTTCCAGGAATCGAACTTTAACAAATGCAGTTCTTCATCCTGCGGTTTTCTTCCGGCACCCAATGTCAGCCACACTACTGTGATCAAAAAGAGTACGCTGCTGAAAATCATAAAATATAATGCCGCTTTCATATGCGGAATGTTATTTTGATATTCGATGCTATTCGGTAAAACTGATCCTGGATCGGATAGTTTGTGTCCACTGCAACTGCAAAAACATCTTTCCACTTTGTTCCGCCGGAATAGTAACCATAAGAACGTGTATTGAGCCATTGATCCGAATAAGAAACGTTCATATTCGTCTTAAAATCTTTCAATTCAGGATAGATTACCATATATTTCACAGGGTTCTTTGACGCTGATTCTATCATGTCTTCTATGCTTTTCTTTACATCTGCATAATTTGCATATTCTGCTTTATTTGTAGTAACCTTCTTTGTCGATTCATCTGCATACAGATAGGTAAAATTGGTATTCCCTTCTTCCGATAATTCCAACCGCCTTCATAATCCTGCCAGTCTTCATAGATTGTCTGCAATGCTGTGGCAATATTATCATAAACCAGTGTCAGTCTTCCATTTAACTGCGGATTATTATTTACAACCTGGAGTAGATTATCCGCTCCGACCGGTGCATATTTTTCAATCATTGACTGACCAAAGTTCCAGCAGTCTGTATAAAGCAGCTCACCGTTTTCATCTGTAATCTGAAATGTATAATAACCGGAAGTCGTAAATTCGCCCGCCTGCAATCCTGCGAAACTGATCTCTGTCCTGCTCGCCCATCTGAAACTGAAGTTTTCCTGCATTTACAAGAGAAAAGAAATCATTCATATAATAGTAATAATAATTTCCGTCGGTTTTCGGCAGACGATCACGCCATTCTGTTTGTAAAGATTGTCGTTATCTGTTCCACTGTAAGTCTCGCCCCAGTTCACCAGTTCTTCCATGGTGTACGTGACACCTGACAAATTTGTTTCTGAAATCTTGCCCTTCTTTGACAGTTCCATTACATCCACCAGTTTTTTGGGATTGTAGGCGCCGTCACTTTCAAAAAGATTCTGCAGATAAAGCTTCTCCTGTACATCGTACATGTAACTTTCGACCATCTTGCTGAATTCTTCGGATTCTTCAAAAGACTGTGTATTCATCTTTTGAATCTGTGACAAACTCATTCCACCCGCCAGTGTCAGGAGAGAAAGCAAATTTGTCACAAGCAATGCTCCGCTAAGAATCGCCACAACAAGAACGATTGTCCTTGTCACAGTCTTCCTGTACCATTTCTTCATTGTTAACCCTTCCTTATATGCCTTCTTATGCATTTTTATATGTTCTCTTATATGCTTTTTTCTATCCATTTTTACATGTGCTTTTGTTACTGTTCGCACTATGCTTTTTCGATTTTATATCCGACACCCCATACTACTTTCAGATATCTTGGATCTTTCGGATTGATCTCGATTTTTTCTCTGATATGACGAATGTGAACTGCAACTGTATTATCCGCACCAATCGCCTCTTCATTCCAGATGGATTCATAAATCTGATTGATTGAAAATACTTTTCCCTGATTCTTCATCAGAAGCAACAGAATATTGTATTCAATCGGTGTCAGTTTCACAAATTCTCCGTCTACTGTTACCTGCTTGAGATCATCATTGATCTGAAGGCCACCCACCTTATAAATCGTCTCTTTTGGCTCCTGTGCTGTTCCGCCAAGCTCGTTAAATCTTCTCAGCTGTGATTTCACTCGTGCCACAAGTTCCAGCGGATTAAACGGTTTTGTCACATAATCATCCGCGCCGATATTGAGTCCAAGAATCTTATCGGTATCTTCTGACTTCGCAGACAAAATAATGATTGGCAGACTGTTCTTCTCGCGGATCTTCAATGTCGCACGGATTCCGTCAAGTCTTGGCATCATGACATCGATGATCAGAAGATTCACTTCCTCTTTCTCCGAATCTCCAGTGCCTCGATTCCGTCATATGCTTTTAAGATCTGATATCCCTCCTGGGAAAGATAAATTTCGATTGCTTCTACGATTTCTTTATCGTCATCACATACTAATATTTTATACATTTTACATACCCCTCGATAATTGCTGACACCGATAACAGCGCAGCAACATAATTATCACATGATCAAGTTCTAACTATAGTATACATGATACTTGATGGTTTTTAAGAGATAGATTGGAAAAATATTAGGAATTTCTTAAATCGACGATTTAACAATTTAAATACTTTCTATTTCTTGCACATCTTTTGCCAACGCTTTATAATAAGAAACCGTGAGCCTCTTTAGAACATAAGTGTAGCTGCACAAAAATGATTGCATTTAGTGCTAGAATCTCTTAGTATAGCTGCAATCCATCAATAAAAAAAGGAGTATAAATTAAGAATGATTGAAGTTTTGAAATCCTTCCTCTTTGGAATTGTGGAAGGAATCACAGAATGGCTGCCGATCAGCAGCACCGGACATCTGATCCTTTTGAATCAGTTTGTGAAATTAGATGTTTCCGAAGAATTCTACAGTATGTTTGAAGTTGTGATCCAGTTAGGTGCGATTCTTGCCGTTGTCCTCTTTATTCGGAACCAGATCTTCCCATTTGGTGCACCGGAAGGAAGTCACACGGTCAGACGCCGCCAGGCAAAACATGCACATAGAAAAAGAAATCCGGAAATGGAATTTTAAGTTATGTGAAGATGGATATCATTATCCTCGGCTGAAAGTCCTTGTTGCATGTATCCCTGCGATCGTGATCGGAATGCCGTTCAATGATCTGTTTGAGAAATGGTTTTACAATTACCCTTGCGTTGCGATTGCTCTGATTGTCTTCGGTATCGCCTTTATCATTGTTGAGAATAATCACAAGGGCAAACCTGCGAAGATCAACAGTATGGATGAACTTACTTATAAGACTGCATTTTTGATTGGACTTTTCCAGCTGATCGCTGCAATCTTCCCTGGAACATCCAGATCCGGTGCAACAATTGTCGGTGCTTTGATCCTTGGAGTATCCAGAACCGTTGCTGCTGAATTCACTTTCGTACTTGCGATTCCGGTTATGTTCGGTGCAAGTCTTCTGAAGCTTGTGAAGTTTGGCCTGAACTTTACCGGAACAGAAACAATAATTCTTCTGATTGGTATGGTAACAGCATTTGTTTCTTCTATTATCGTTATTCAATTCCTGATGGGATATATTAAGAAACATGATTTCAAAGTATTTGGATATTACAGAATCGTGCTTGGTATTCTTGTGATACTGTATGCGTTGTTTTTAGCGTAAGATTTCCTAATATCAAAAACTCCCAATAGAATTTCAGCTCAGATGCTTTCTGAAGCATGATTTTCTATTGGGAGTTTTTTATTGGAGTTCAATTATGCTTGTTTCCCCTGATAAATTCCTCTCAATGCCGGATACAATTTCTTAAATTCCTGATATCTTTCCTCGTACTTCTGCACCAGTTCCGGATCCGGTTCTTCTGTTCCTGTTACTTTCACAAGTTTCTTAGCAGCCTCTTCCACCGAATCAAATACGCCGCATCCAACTGCTGCCAGGATTGCCGCTCCATATCCTGGACCTTCCTCGCTCTCGATGACATCCACTTTCATATTCATCACATTTGCAATGATCTTTTTCCAAAGAGGGCTCTTGGCTCCGCCGCCGCAGATCTTTACGTTCTCTCTGGATTCACACCAATACTTCTTGCAACTTCCAGGGAATCACGAAGACCGAAGGCAACACCTTCCAGAACAGCCTGTGTCATGTCTGCTCTTGTGCTGTCCATGGACATTCCGAAGAATACACCTCTTGCATCAGGATTATTATGAGGTGAGCGTTCTCCCATCAAATATGGAAGATAGAACACATGGTTCTCGCCGAGCCTTGTGATTCCTGCCTGTTCTGCCGGATAATCTTTGGTCTTAAGGATTTCATCCATCCACCATTTGTTGCAGGAAGCTGCGCTTAACATGCATCCCATCAGATGATAGCTTCCATCCGCATGGTCAAAGGAATGCAGTGCATTGTTCTTATCTACTCCGAATTTCTTACTGGAAATAAAGAGTGTTCCTGATGTTCCGAGAGAAATATTGCAGCCGCCGTCTCCGACCGTTGCTGTTCCAACTGCTGCCGCCGATTGTCCCCGGCTCCTGCAATTATTTTTACCTCCTCTGATACGCCAAGTTCCGCTGCAACCTCTGCTTTCAAAGTTCCAACGACTTCCCAGCTTTCATACAGCTTTGGAAGCTGTGCCTCTGTAATACCACAGATCTCAAGCATTTTGCAGACCAGCACTTATGCTCCACATCCAAAAGCAGCATTCCGGAAGCATCTGAATACTCTGTACAAAAAGAACCGGACAGACGGTATGCCAAGGTAATCCTTCGGAAGCATGATCTTTCAATCTTTGCAAAATTCTCCGGTTCATTTTTCTGCATCCAGAGGATCTTCGGTGCTGTGAAGCCTGCGAAAGCAATATTTGCTGTATACTGTGAAAGTTTGTCTTTTCCGATCACCTGATTCAGGTAATCGGTCTGTTTTGCAGTACGTCCGTCATTCCACAGAATTGCCGGGCGAATCACCTGGTCTTCCTTATCCAAGCGCAACAAGACCGTGCATCTGACCTCCAAAACCGATTCCCTTTACTTGATCCTTATCAAAGCCTTCAAGAAGCTCTTTCATACCTTCCATACTCTGGGCAAACCAGTCCTCCGGATTCTGCTCAGACCAGCCCGGATGGGGAAAGAACAACGGATATTCTTTTGATACGATATTCTTGATCTTTCCATTCTCATCCATCAGAAGAAGTTTTACTGCGGATGTTCCAAGATCTACTCCTACAAATAACATGTCGTTCCTCCTGTATAAAGACAGAGAGCCTTGCCGTTTCCGGCACGGCTCTCTGCCCGTTTTCTATGCTTATAACTTTCTATGTAATTAACCCCACGGATTCTCTGTTGGATATCTTACACCCTTCGGCTGGTTGTATCCGATCTCTTCAACCGGCACACCAATGTATTTAAATACTTCGAACAATGCTTTTCCAAAGTGTCCGAAAGCAACTGCTCCGTGATGTGGATAATTCTTTTCGATCAGTACGTGACGGTAGAAACGTCCCATCTCCGGAATTGCAAATACTCCGATAGATCCAAAGGATTTTGTAGCAACCGGAAGTACTTCTCCCTGTGCAACATAAGCACGAAGTACATTGTCAGATGTACTCTGCAGACGATAGAAGGTGATATCTCCAGGCTTGATATCTCCCTCAAGAGTTCCGTTTGTAACCTCGATTGGAAGGGATCTTGCCATGATCATCTGATATTTCATCTCACAGAAGGACAGCTTGCTGGATGCTGTGTTTCCACAATGGAATCCCATAAAGGTATCTTTCTGTGTATATGGGAATTTTCCTTCGATGCTCTCTTTGTACATATCTGCCGGTACTGTATTGTTGATATCAAGAAGTGTTACTGCATCCTGGCTGACAACAGTTCCGATAAACTCACTGAGTGCTCCGTAAATATCAACTTCACAGGATACCGGAATGCCCTGTGCTGTCAGACGACTGTTTACATAACATGGAACAAATCCAAACTGTGTCTGGAATGCAGGCCAGCATTTTCCTGCGATTGCACGTATTTTTTTCTGTATCCTCTGTGCTCCTCGATCCAGTCTTTCAAAGTAATCTCATACTGAGCAAGTTTCGGAAGGATCTCAGGTTTCTTGTTTCCCGCACCAAGCTCTTCTTCCATCTCTTTTACGATCGCCGGGATCCTTTCATCACCTTCATGCTTGTTGAATGCCTCGAAAAGGTCAAGTTCAGAATTTTCCTCAATCTCCACACCCAGATTGTAAAGCTGTTTGATCGGTGCATTGCAGGCAAGGAAATTTGTAGGACGCGGTCCGAAGCTGATGATCTTTAAGTCACTTAATCCGACAACTGCTCTCGCGATTGGTTCGAACTCATGAATCATGTCCGCACATTCCTCTGCCGTTCCAACCGGATACTCCGGAATGTAGGCTTTTACTCCTCTGAGTTTCAGATTATAGCTTGCATTCAGCATACCGCAGTAAGCATCTCCAAGTCCCTGGCAGAGATTATCCTGTGTTTCCTCAGCTGCTGCGATAAACATCTTCGGTCCCTCGAAATGCTTTGCAAGAAGGGTCTCAGAAATCTCCGGTCCGAAGTTTCCAAGATATACACAGAGTGCGTTACAGCCTGCTTTTTTGATATCCTCCAGAGCCTGGACCATATGGATCTCACTCTCTACGATACAGACCGGACATTCATAAACAGTTCCTTCACCGTATTTCTTTGTGTAGGCATCGATCAATGCTTTTCTTCTGTTCACGGAAAGACTCTCCGGGAAACAATCTCTGCTCACTGCTACAACACCGATTTTTAATTCTGGCATGTTACTCATAATAAAATCCTCGCTTTCTTTATACTTGTTATTATTTCTATCTTTCTCATGTTACGTTATCCACACTTTTCCTGTAATTTCATTTGGTTTTCCACACATCATGCAGAAACCTTGTGAATAACACGATCCTGATTCGGGGAAACCCCGGCATCCATTTTCAATCAGACTTCGACGTTCTCGCCTTTTAATCCGCAAAATGCTCCTTCAATCTGTGCATCCTCATGTGCAATCAGCCATTTATTCATCGCTGCAAGAAGTCTGTTTTCTCCCTCTTTCGCTGTTTCAAATGGAAGCTCTTCATTCGTTCCTTTCGGAAGAACTACTACACAGCGGAATCCACCTTCCTGTGCAGTACATGGTGCATAGTGAAGTGTTGTGGCATACAGTTCTACACCGGTTCCCGCCGGAACTAGGAATGCTTCTACTTTGGCTGTATCATAGATATCACCGTCTTCAATATCCTGCTGCATTCCAAGAAGCAGAATCAGATCTGTCTGTGCGATATCAAGTTCTGAACTTCTGTGATATTCTAATGCATTCAGTTTGTGATTATCTCCATTACAGTATCCGATCTGGATTGGCAGTCCGCCGAATCCTTTCTTGCAGATTTCAGCTGCTTCCGGAAGTACTTCCAGTTCCTCAACAGACGGTACATAGACAACGTCTTTCGGAAGTGGTGTGTGTTCCATCTCTTTTAAGATCTTCTCAAAAGAGTATTCCGTGATGATCTTGCCGTATTTTCGGAAAGATGCATCTGTTACATTCGGATTTTCATGATGTCCTCCTGAATTTTCTTCTTATTCCTGTTTCGTTTGTTTCTATGGTCATTTTACCAACTCAAAAAGGCATTATCGACCAAATAATTATCCAAATAATGCCCATTTCTTATCTTTTTATTTTCATAAGCAAAAAAGGAAGCGAAGCGCTTCCTTTTTACCCTCTCATTCTATTCCACGCCCCATTATTCCTTTGGTGGCAGGAATCCCTTACTTGTCTTCACGATCACTTTATCAAATACCATGAACATGGACGGCAGAATGAAAATAACGACAAACATACTGATGATTGCTCCGCGTGCCATCAGAATACACAGGGAACTGATCATATCAATATTGGAGTAAAGTCCTACACCGATTGTTGCTGCGAAGAAGCTCAACGCACTTACCATGATAGACTGTGCGGATACACGGTGCGCAGTTGTGATGGAATCGTATTTATTCGCGCCATGGTTACGCTCTCTCTTATAACGAGTTGTCATCAGAATTGCATAGTCTACGGTGGATCCAAGCTGAATGGTTCCGATTACGATGGATGCCACGAATGGCAACTTAGTTCCCATGTAGTATGGAATACCCATATTGACGAAGATCGCGAACTCAATAACGCCTACCAGGATGATCGGCAGTGAGATTGACTTGAACAGAAGCATGATGATTACGAAAATAATTCCGATTGATACTGCACTTACTGTCTTGAAATCTTTATCTGTAATGTCGATCAGGTCTGCTGTCAGAGGACCTTCTCCAATCAGCATTCCACCTTTATCATATTTATGAAGAATCGTATTCAGCTCTTTGATCCGGTCATTCAATTCATCTGTAGCTACCTTATATTCTGAGTTCGCCAGTACAAGCTGGTACTTATCATTCTTTAATGATCTTGTCACTGAATCCGGGATCATGCTTGCCGGTACGGACGGCCCGATCAGGGAGTCAAGTCCAAGTGCCCATTTGATTCCGTCTACCTTATCCATCTCATTCAGCATCTTGCCTACGTCCGCTGAATCTGTAGAGCTGTCTACAAGAATCATGTGCGTCGTATTCATGTCATAGTCTTCTTTCAATTTCTCATTTGCAATGATACTCGGAAGATCTTTTGGAAGTGTCTCATCCAGGTTGTAATAAACGCCTGTATGGTTATTTCCGTAGATTGCCGGGAATAACAAAAAATAATAAAGAGCGCTACATAAATCAGATATCTCTTTGTAACCTTGTCTGAAATTCTTCCGATATCCGGAAGGAATGGTTTATGTTTTGTCTTCTCAATAATCTTGTCACAACACAGGATCATGGATGGAAGGATTGTTACGCAGGCAAGTACACCAAGGATAACACCCTTAACCATAACAACACCGATATCAAGTCCAAGTGTGAATGACATAAAGCACAGTGCGATAAATCCGGCAATTGTTGTGACGGAGCTTCCAATTACAGATGAAAATGTCTGTGAGATTGCATGTGCCATTGCACGGTGTTTATCTCCGTCGTAACGGATCTGCTGTTCTTCGTAACTATGCATCAGGAAGATCGAATAGTCCAGCGTTACCCCCAGCTGCAGAACTGCTGCCAATGCCTTTGTAATATAGGAGATCTCTCCCATAAAGTAGTTACTTCCCAGGTTATAGACAATTGCAATTCCAATACTGAGCATGAAGAGGATCGGTACAAAGAACGATTCCATTGTAAGACCAAGTACGATCATCGCCAGTACAACCGCGATCAATACATACAACGGTGTCTCTTTCTCCGCCAGCTCCTTCGTATCTGTAACAACAGCTGACATACCACTTAAAAAGCACTGCTCGCCCGCCAGAGAACGGATCTCGGAGATTGCTTCCATTGTTCCGTCCGAAGATGTTCCTTCATCAAAGAAGATTGCCATCATCGTTCCGGTCTCGGAGTTAAATGCATCATAAACCTTTGTCGGCAGCATACTCTTCGGCATACTGATATCTGCGATAGAATCATACCAGATAACCTCTTTTACATGATCTACCTTCTCAATCTTCTCTTTCAGCTTCGATACATCCTTATCTTCCATTCCATCGACTATAAACATCGAGAATGCACCTGTACCGAAATCATTTACCAAAATATCCTGGCCTTTCATCGTCTCGATGTTATCCGGCAGATAAGTCAATACATCATAATTAATTCTCGTATGCAGATACCCCAATGCAGACGGAATCAATAATAAAATACTGAGAATCAGAATCGGCACTCTGAATTTTACTATCTTTTTCCAAACTTTACCATCATATCCTTTTTCGCTTCCTTCCTCATATTCAGTTTATGACCATTGGTCATTTTAATCTCTTCTTGCACTATACAATAAAAATGACTAACAGTCAATATATTTTGTACTGTTAGTCATTTTTTCTTTTTATTTATATTCCATTTTCGTAACTGTTCAGAGCCAACCTCCAAAATGCTACCCATTTTCTCTATATTCGCTTGGAAGAATCCCGTATTTTTTCGAAATGCTCTTGCCAGCGCCTTGCTTCCGGAGAAGCCGCTGCGAAGTGCTGTCTCAGTGATATTATATGTTCCGCCCTTCAGGTCTTTCATTGCATATTCCAGACGGATATTCTGCAGATAGCTCTTATATGTGATTCCCGCATACTTCTGAAACATCCTCGACAAGTACGTTGGCGAGTAGCCAAAAATTCTTGCCACTTCTTCCAGACTGAGCTCCTGTGCATAATTCTCTTTCATATAAGATGTGATTGCTGAAAGCTTGTTCAGATTCTTATTCTTCCTTACAAAAGCATCCTCAACTTCCGTCAGACGGTATTCTTTCACAAGGAGATATAAAAGATGATAAAAAATACTGTTCATCTTCATGTCATATCCACACTGCTTTTCGCAATACGTCTGATACAGTTCTTCCAACAATTCCATAAAGCGTGCGTCCTTACGTCCCGGTTCATGCGTAAACCAGATAAACTGCTCACCTGTATAATATTTTCCAAAAACTTTCAACGGAATCTGCAGCACAATCGTCTCGTTTGGCAACGGAGAATCTACTTCATGAACCTCATTCGAATTCACAATCATAAATTCTCCCGCTGTCAGATGCCAGGTCTTCTCATCGATCTTAAATTCCAGTTCTCCGTCGCACACTGCAAAAAATCTCGATCGATCTGTGCCAATGTTTTTCTCTATGGTAATGTCCTTCTCTGCCTTCAAATAAGAATAGTTTAAAAGGAAATCCAACTTCCGGAACGATCAATTCATGCGCAAACTGCATCTCTTTTATTCACCACACTTTAGGCTTTCGTCCACTCATGTACCGTATCTGTTCCCGGACTACATAATTCCACTGTAGATCCATCATCTGACAGTGTATAGACATATTCCAGTGTTCCACCGGAGATAACCAGATTCAGCCTCAATGTACCGTCTGCATTCTCTGCAACACAATATGTTCCCTTTGTTTCACCGGAGGAACTCTTGATCACAAGCTTTCCGTCCTTCTTTAATTTATATTCATTTCCACTGTTGTCTGTCCACTTTCCGATCAGCCCCTTCGCACGGTCATCCGTCAGATCCGAAGGTCTGTATCCGCCTGAAGGAACTTCATATCCTTTCCACCATCCAGGGACTTCAGCACTATGCCATAGCCTGTATCATCTGTCGTAACCGCATACAGTTTACCTTCTTCTTCGCCGTCCATTGTGATCTTGATTGTAATGTTGTTATCCTCATCAAATCCACACTCAAATGTCAGTCCGGCGTCATCCTTAGTTCCTGTTCCATCTTCTTTCAGATCATACACAGTATCTGTTCCAATCACCTTCCACTGCTTTGCCATAACTCTCTTAACAGAATCACTTGGAAGAACCGCGTTGTCTCCCATCTGTTCTTTCATCGTACTGCTTGCTTTGTCCACCTCTTCTGTCGTAGATGCAGCCGGTTCTGTTTTCTTCGTATCGCCGCATCCTGTCATACACAATGTGCTTGCCGAAGTAATGCTACTACTAATCTTTTCATATTCTCTCTCCAGTCTTGTTACTGTCTGATCAGAAAGATAGCATTCCGATCAGGACTTACAGTCTTTAGAGTATCACAAACGCACTGTAAATTCCAGTAAAGGTAATACAATTTCACGGTTATTTCATTTTTAGACACACTCGTTTTCGTTTGTTTTCAACAAACTTTAATGCTTTTGCACTGTTTCACTTTACCTCGACAACTTGTTTATTTTCTTAACATATGATACACTATTCACAATGTAAAATTATAGGTAACTTGGGAGGAAATAGGTTATGATTATCTCTACAAGAGGGCGTTATGCTCTCCGAGTCATGATTGATCTGTCTCAGCAGGATCCGGACTCTTACACACCGCTGAAAGAGATCGCAGCACGTCAGGAGATTTCTGAAAAGTATTTGGAAAATATTTTAAAATCTCTTGTCACACAAGGATTTATCCTTGGACTTCGCGGAAAGGGCGGCGGCTACCGCCTGACAAAATCTCCGGAAGAATACACTCTCGCTTCGATTCTTCATGCGACAGAAGGAAGCCTTGCAGCTGTAGCGTGTCCGGAGGATCATGCACCGGAATGTGCACGTGCGGGTCAGTGTCCGACACGTCCGATTTGGGAAAAACTGGATAACCTTATCGAGGATTATCTTGGAAGTATCACACTTGCTGACTTTCATGAACCGGCCATTCCATGCAAGATTGAGAAATAGCATTATTTCAGGGGGAACGAAATAACAGTTGTTTCAATACAATGGGAAATCAGATCTACATAGAAAAAGATGGATAAGTAATGCTTTTATTGCTTATCCATCTTTTTCTGTTTCTATTTTATCTAATCATCCGTGAACGTTTTCTTTCACTGCTTTTTCAATCCGATCCAACGCTTCCACAAGCGTCGCTCTCTGGCAAGCCACGTTGATCCGCTCAAAACCACTTCCAGGCTCTCCGAAGATCGCTCCTCCATCCAGCCAAACCTCTGCCTTATCTTCTATCAGTTCTTTTAGTTCCTCGTCTGAAAGCCCTAATGCCCGGAAATCCATCCAGACGAGATAGGTTCCTTCTGTCTTTGTCACTTTGATCTGTGGTAAATGTTCTGCCATCCATGTATGAAGGAAATCAATATTCGACTTCACATACTGTTTCATCGCCTGATACCATTCTTCGCCCTGAGTATACGCAGCGATCAGCGCAAAGATTCCGGGTGCGCCGACCTGACTATACCCGGCTGCAGTTACCTGATGCTGAAATTCCTTGCGAAGGCTTGCATTTGGAATGATAATATTGGAAATCTGAAGTCCAGCAAGATTGAATGTCTTCCCCGGGGAAGTACATGTCACTGTAATGTCTTTATACTCGTCCTTAAGATCTACAAGTACCTGATGCTTCCCTTCAAATACGAAGTCTGCATGAATCTCATCACTTACAATGATCACCTGATGCTTTAGGCAAATGTCTCCCAGACGCTCCACTTCTTCCCTTGTCCATACCCGGCTAACTGGATTGTGTGGGCTGCAGAATAAAAATAATTTCACACCCTTTTCCACGATCGGCGTTCAAAATCTTCGAAATCAATCGCATAAGACCCATCTTCCTTACGGATAAGGATATTGGCGGCCACTTTACGGTCATTGCTTTCAATCACTTCCCGGAATGGATAATAGACCGGATCCTGGATCAGAATATAATCCCCAGGTTCTGTATAAGCCTTCACCGCCATTGCCAGTGCAAAGACAATTCCCGGAGTCTTTGTGATCCACTCCTTGTCGATCTTCCATCCGTGACGGCGTTCCATCCAGGAGCTGACCGCATCGTAATACTCCTGATCCGACTCTGTATATCCGTAAATTCCATGTTCTGCCTGACGGATCAATGCTTCCTGGACGAAAGATGACGTCTTAAAATCCATATCAGCGACCCACAACGGAAGAATATCTTTCTTTCTCCCTCTTTCTTCTGCAAAATCATACTTCAGACTGTGGGTTCCTCTTCTCTCTACAGGCTGGTCAAAATTCAAATTCTTCTCACTCATTTTTACTCCTTTTATTGAAATGCCTGTTCCGGATCTTTGATCAAATCTTCAGCATTTTCAATTCCAACAGACATTCTAAGGAAATCTTCTGTGATTCCAAGATGTTCTCTTATCTCCACCGGTACATCACCGTGTGTCTGAAGCATTGGATATGTGATCAATGATTCTACACCGCCAAGGCTCTCCGCATAAGAGATCAATTTCACACTTTCAAGAATCTTTCTTGTACGTTCCACCGTATCTACACGGAAAGAAAGCATACTTCCTGCTCCTGTCGCCTGCTTCCGGTTCACCTCGTAACCCGGATGATCTTCCGCACCCGGATAATAAACTTCTGTCACTTCCGGTCTGTTTTTCAGCCAAAGTGCGATCTTCTTCGCATTCTCCTGCTGGCGCTCCGGACGCACTGATAAAGTTTTGATTCCGCGAAGTACAAGGAAACTGTCAAACGGAGACAGACTACAGCCAACTGTCTTATATGTATAACGCAGTTTTTCCGACCGCTCTTTCCCTTTGACACAAACAAATCCTGCGAGAACATCATTATGTCCTCCAAGAAATTTTGTTCCGCTATGTACTACAATATCAGCACCCAACTGTAGCGGTTTCTGGAAATAAGGAGAAAGGAATGTATTATCCGCAAGAATCAGTAACCCGAATTCGTCTGCGAGTTTTCTCATCTCTGCAAAATCTGTAATCCTCATCGTTGGATTGCTTGGTGTCTCAATATAAAGTGCCTTTGTCTCTTTTCTGATATTCTTTCTTACAAGATCAATATCTGAAGTATCTAGATAAGAAAACTTTAATCCTCGCTTTTCGCCAATGCTTTCAAACATTCGCACAGTTCCGCCGTACAGATCTTCTGTACATAAAATATGACTGCCTTCTCCGAAAAGCTCCAGGCAGATTCCAATTGCCGCCATTCCTGTCGAGCATGCAATACTGTCATCCGCTCCTTCTAAAGAGGACATTACGCTTTCTAATTCATACCGTGTCGGATTGCTCTCACGAGAATAATCATATCCTGTACTTTTCCCGATTCCCGGATGTGCAAAAGTTGCTGTCTGAAAAATGGGAACGGAGACTGCTCCGTATGGATGTTCCTCTACAAATCCTCCGTCCCCGTGAATACATCGTGTTTCAAATTGATACTGTTCTGCCATGCTGTCTGTCTCTGCTCCTTACGTTCCTTCTCCATTAAATATAGTACATTCCCTCAACGGAATCCTGATATCCTTCGTATGCATCCACAAGATCCTTAAGCGTCACATCTTCCGAATCTCCTGAACACAATCATTGATTCGATCAATGATCAGATGCTGAATTGCTTCCTGATCTCCACGTTCCACGTTGTTTCGATCAACTTCATCTTCCAGATCATAAGTTCCTTCCAATGCCTCTACAATCTGCGCAACCGTGATCTTCGGATCTCTCTCCGAAAATATCCTCCCTGGGAACCTTTCATACTTTTTACAATATGAGCCTTGCGAAGAGCTGAAAATACATGCTCCAGGTACTGTGCCGAAATATCATTTCTCTGTGCGATACTCCCTAATGAGACCAGCTCTGTCCGTGAATTCACCGCCCAGATCAATAAGAGCACGCAGTCCATATCTGCTTTTTTTCGATAATTTCAAACGCTTCTACTCCTTTCTTCTAAGCACTGTAGGAGCAGCTTTTACTGCTCCTACTTCTTACAGATTTCTCTGTTTTCTCTGATTCTTATTTACTGAATTGCCTTAAATGCCTCATCAAGATCCTGAATGATATCGTCGATATTTTCAGTACCAATAGAAAGACGAATCGTATTTGGTTTGATACCCTGATCGAGAAGTTCTTCTTCTGTGCACTGGCTGTGTGTTGTAGTAGCCGGATGGATAACAAGGGACTTCACATCTGCAACGTTGGCAAGAAGTGAGAACAGCTCAAGATTATCAATGAAGTCCTTTGCCTTCTGCGCATCACCTTTAATCTCAAATGTAAAGATGGAACCGCCGCCATTCGGGAAGTATTTCTTGTAAAGCTCCTGCTGCTTCGGATCCGGATCTACAGATGGATGATGGACTCTCTCTACCTGTGGATGATTGTTCAGATACTGTACCACCTTCAGTGCATTCTCAACATGACGCTCCACGCGGAGAGACAGTGTCTCAAGTCCCTGAAGGAAGATAAAGGAGCTCACCGGAGAAATTGTTGCTCCTGTGTCACGAAGGAGGATCGCACGGATCTTTGTAACAAAGGCTGCCGGTCCGCAGGCCTTTGTGAAGCTTACTCCATGGTAGCTCGGATTCGGCTCTGTCAGTGACGGGAATTTTCCTGAAGCCTCCCAGTCAAATTTACCGCCCTCGATGATAACTCCACCGATGGTTGTTCCGTGTCCCCCGATGAACTTTGTAGCGGAGTGAACAACGATATCTGCACCGTACTCGATCGGTCTTACAAGATAAGGTGTTGCAAATGTATTATCTACAACAAGCGGGATTTTATGCTTATGTGCAATATTTGCAAGAGCTTCAATATCAACTACATCAGAGTTCGGGTTTCCAAGAGTCTCGATGTAAACTGCTTTTGTATTTTCCTGAATTGCATTCTCAACTTCTTCCAGATTGAAGATGTCTACGAATGTTGTTGTGATTCCGTAGTTCGGAAGTGTATGCTCAAGAAGGTTGAAAGATCCTCCGTAAATGTTCTTTGCAGATACGATATGATCTCCCTGCTGAGCCAGGTTCTCGATTGTATATGTGATAGCTGCTGCACCTGATGCAACTGCAAGTGCTGAACCACCTTCCAGTGCTGCAATTCTCTTTTCAAATACGTCCTCTGTCGGGTTTGTCAGACGTCCGTAAATATTTCCTGCATCTCTCAGTCCAAAACGGTCTGCTGCATGCTGGCTGTTACGGAATACATAAGAGGATGTCTGATAGATCGGTACTGCTCTTGCATCAGTTACCGGATCCGGCTGTTCCTGTCCTACGTGAAGCTGTAATGTCTCAAATTTAAATTTTCTGTCTTTTCTCTCTAATTTTGCCATCGGTCTGTTCTCCTTTTTCTAATTCCTGTTTTGTATTCTTATTCCGCAGCCGAGCTGCTTGGAAGTTAAAATCTTACTTAATTAATGCCTTGCTGTTGTCTTGATATTCGTGCCTACTCTGTAAAGAGTGGTGTAGAGTAGTATCTGTCTCCGCTGTCCGGCAGCAGGGCTACGATGGTCTTACCCTTGTTCTCCGGTCTCTTTGCAAGTGCGATTGCTCCTGAAAGAGCTGCTCCTGAAGAAATACCTACGAGGATTCCTTCATGCTTTGCCAGAAGTTTCGCTGTTGCAAATCCTTCTTCGTTATCTGCTTTGTAGATCTCATCATAGATCTTTGTATTCAGTACATCCGGTACAAATCCTGCTCCGATTCCCTGAATCTTATGTGCTCCGGCTTTTCCCTCGGAAAGAACCGGTGAAGATGCAGGCTCAAGTGCTACAATTTTCACATCCGGGTTCTGAGACTTCAGATATTCACCAACACCTGTCAGTGTTCCGCCTGTTCCGACTCCTGCGATAAAGATGTCTACCTTTCCGTCTGTATCGTTCCAGATCTCCGGGCCTGTTGTCTCTCTGTGTGCTTTTGAGTTCGCCGGATTAACGAACTGTCCCGGGATAAAGCTGTTCGGGATTTCCTTTGCAAGCTCCTCCGCTTTTGCGATCGCTCCCTTCATTCCTTTTGCTCCTTCTGTCAGAACGATCTCTGCTCCGTATGCTTTCAGGATGTTTCTTCTCTCAACACTCATGGTCTCTGGCATGGTAAGAATTGCTCTGTACCCCTTCGCTGCTGCGATTGATGCAAGACCGATTCCTGTATTACCTGATGTAGGCTCGATGATAACGGAACCTTCTTTCAACTGTCCCTTTGCTTCTGCATCTTCGATCATTGCTTTCGCAACACGATCTTTCACACTTCCGGCCGGGTTAAAGTACTCAAGCTTTACAAGAATCGTTGCTTCAAGTCCAAGCTCTTTTTCCGATTCACAGGTTCAACAAGTGGTGTGTTTCCAATCAGTCCAAGTGTGCCTTTATAAATTGCTGCCATAGTCTATATCCTCACTTTCTTTATTAACCTACTTAGTTGGTGTGTTTTTGATGGTTTGTATTATATACTTATAAAACCCATCTGTCAACTATGTTTTTATATTTTTCTTCATTTTTTATTATACAATATCGATCGGAGATGTAAATGATCAAAAATGCAAAAAAATCCGCTACTAATAACATATACTGTTTCATTTTCACTGCCCCGAAAAGAGAGGTGTCCTGTATGCGTAAATGTGTTAAAAGACCGATGCCCCGCCCTCTCAGACGAACCCATCGGTCTTTTCTTCTAATCCTTATATCTTCTGTCGGATTTTATTCCTAGAACTCCGCAAGCACAGTCTCACTCTGTACTGCATCCATTCCTGTATGTAACTTCATATCCGGATATTCATCTCCGTTTGTGACAACAAAAATACAGGTTGTCTCATATCCGTGTGCTTTGATCTTCTCCGAATCGAACTGAAGGAGCTTATCTCCTGCATTGACCTTCTGTCCTTCTTTTACGAAGTACTTGAAGCCTTCTCCTTCCATATTTACCGTGTCGATTCCCTCGTGGATCAGAATCTCTGCTCCGTTGGAAAGTGTAAGACCTACTGCGTGTTTGGATCCTTCCATCAGTGCTGAAACTGTTCCTGCACATGGAGCTACGATCACATTGCCTTCCGGCTCGATTCCAAGTCCGTCACCTAACGCCTTGGAAGAGAATACCTCATCCTTTACTTCATCGATTGGGATTACCTTTCCTGACAGATAAGCTGTCAGAACTGGTGTCTTATTCTCTTCTACCGGTGCTTCTTTCTTCTTAAAAAATGAAAACATACTTACTTTCTACCTTTCTTTTTCATAAACATTGTCCATTCGTTGCGATTACGTTCTTATACCAATCGAAGGAATCTTTCTTTTCTCTTGAGAGGTCCCCGGTTCCATCATCAAATTTATTGACGTAGATAAATCCATATCTTTTTGCCATTTCGCCGGTTGATGCAGAGACCAGATCAATGCATCCCCACGGCGTATAACCCATCAGATCCACCCCATCTTCTGTTGCCTCATACATAGCTTCAATATGTCTTCTCAGATAGTCAATTCGGTAACTGTCATGAATCTGTCCATCCTCTGCCTTTTCATCTCTTGCACCAAGTCCATTTTCCACAACCATGATTGGTATTCTATAACGTTCATAAATCTCATTCAAAGAATACCTTAGTCCATCCGGATCAATCTGCCAGCCCCAGTCGGAGGCCTGCAGATACGGATTCTTCGCTCCACCTGCCGATTGCCTTCCACTGTTGCTTCTCCCTCATGCGTTGTAATACAGGAAGACATATAATAAGAGCAAGTATAAAAATCCACAGTTCCTCTTTTTAATATTTCTTTCTCTTCTTCACTGATTTCCAGACAGATTCCCTGCTCTTTAAAATAACGTTTCATATAAGACGGATACTCTCCCCGGATCTGCACATCTGAACAGAACCAGTTAATCACATGATTGTGTTTCTGCGCAGCCAGCACATCTTCCGGATCACAAGTCAGCGGATACGCCGTCAGAAATACATTCATATCCCCCATTTGAAATTGCGGATAATGCTCATGTGCATATGCAACTACCTTTGCGGAAGCCAATAACTGGTGATGCAGTGCCTCAAACCGAACCTGTGGACTTACCGGTGCGTCTGCAACCGGTCCTTCATATCCTCTCACCGTACTAAGAGACAGGGTTGTACCAAGAGGAGTTACACCTCCATTGATCTCATTAAAGGTAAGCCAGTATTTCACCGATTCTGATAGCGGTCAAAAACTGTATAACAATATTTTTCAAACAACGCAATGACATTCCGGTCAGCCCATCCGTTATATTTCTCTACCAGTGCATATGGCATCTCATAATGGCTCAAAGTTACCAGTGGTTCAATCCCGTATTTCTTACATTCTTTAAAAACATTTTCATAGAAGACAAGCCCCTTTTCGTTCGGCTCTTCTTCCATTCCTGTTGGATAAATCCGCGTCCAGTTGATCGATGTTCTGAAAACTCTGAATCCCATCTCCGCAAAAAGGGCAATATCTTCTTTGTAATGATGATAAAAATCAATTGCCTCATGACTTGGATAAAATCTGTTTTCTCTTATCTCTGTCGTAATACATTTTGGATTCCGCTTTGTTCCATTCGTGCACAGATCCGGAACTGATATTCCCTTTCCATCCACGTTCCAAGCTCCTTCAAACTGGTTTGCTGCACATGCTCCTCCCCACAAAAAATCTTTTCTAAATGCCATATCTGCTCCTTATTTATTCTTGCTTTTTACTTTCTTTAATTGAATATGCTTTTTTCTTGTGTCTCTTTTTATTACTTTCAAAATCAAGCTTATATAGAAATGAGAACATACAATCCAGAATAAAGTGAAATGCGCTGTATACCGCAAAGGTATCAATCTTCTCTTCATAAGATCCCTGTTCCTGGACATCCACCAGAATCACTTCCTGACACATCCTCGCCACTGTACTTTCCGGTGTCACTGTAATACCAACGCAATACCTCTTCTTCTTTTTCAGAAGCTTCAGACTTTCTACCACATCCCTGTTCTCGCCAGATTGCGAAATTATCAGATTTACAGTATGTTCTGACCCTGCCAGTGCATATCCCGGAAGAAAACAGGAACTCATTGTCAGATTTACGATTTTTCCAAAACGTAACATTTTCTGCTGAAATTCCATCGCCACCGTAGCAGATGTTCCAACACTGAAAATATTGATCATATCTGCACGGCTCATCCGACGGACAATTCTCTGAAACTGATTATAATCAAATCCCGACATTGCTTTATTGATCGTGTCATGATTCAGCTTCGCGAGCTTTCTTGCAATCTGCTCAAAAGAATCGCTTCCTGAGAATGGGTAATTCGCATCTACTGCCCCCTGACTTGCATATACCTCATACTCTGAATAAAACAGAATCTGAAACTTTTTATATCCGTCTAATCCAAGTTTCTTACAGAATCGGTGATTGTTGACGGCGAAGTAAATGTCTCATGTGCTAATGTCTGAATTGACATGTTCTTTACATCAAATCCGTTCTTCATCAGATAATCTGCTATGCTCTTCTCAACCTTTGTGAAGTCTGTCTGTTTCATCAGTTTTTCTATAATCATAATAACTCCCCTTCTCCTGATTTCTTCCGAAAATAAAACCTACATTTATTTTAACAAAGAAGATCTCAGAAAAAAAGGGGAGATGCATTGCCATACTAACTAATTATATTCTTTTACTTTACCGCTCTTTAAGAGGAACGCTGTGATTCCAAATCCAAGTGCGATTGCTACAACAATTCCCACACAATACATCGGGAAGTTGACACATCCAAGCCAGCCACTGAATGCCAGAATTCCGGTAAAGGCAAAGTTCGTTGCTGCCACACCACCGATTCCAAACACGAGTCCCGCTGCTGCACCAGAAAAGACCATTGTTCCAAGAAGCCATTTACTTCGCAGAATAATTCCATAAAGTCCCGGCTCTGTAATACCACAAAGAGCATTTGTAAATGCAGCAGATCCTGCTGTTGCTTTATCTCCACTGTTCTTGGCAAATACTGCAACTGCAAGGCAGATTCCAAGTGCAGCGTAACCGCCCAGTCCACCTGCTGCCAGTGCCGGTTCAAATCCCTGCTCTGCCATAACTCCAAGAAGGATTGGTGTTACTGCCCAGTGCATACCAAGAAGAATTACCAGTGAGAATAAGCCACCAAACACAATGCCTACAAGAATTCTATTTGCACTTATGACACCATAAACAGCATTGATGCCATTTGCAATAAATCCGCCTGCCGGTCCAAACACAAGAATGCTGAGTGGAACGAATACGATCAGGCACAGGAACGGAACAAGAATAAACTGTGTCACCTGTGGCAGAATCTTTTTCAACCATTTTTCAAAATAACTCATGCAGAATACTGCAAGCAGGATCGGGATAAATGATCCACTGAAATTATATGCTGTAAACTTAATACCAAGCAGTGATGCTTTTTCACCTGTTACAAGAAGATCTGCAACTCCCGGGTACATGATGGATGCTCCAAGTGTCACCGCTACATAAGGATTACATTTAAAATGCTTTCCTGCTGTAAATGCAAGCAGAATCGGGAAGAAATAGATCAGTGAGTAAAAATTGCATAAAATGTCTGGTAAGTAAGACTTGCACTGTCCACTACTCCAAGATTGGCAAGCAGTCCGATCAGACCGGATGCAATACCACCTGTTGCAAGGATTGGAATATATGGTGCATAAACGTCAGACATCATTTTGGAAAATCTGTCCAGCAGCCCTGCCTTCTTTTCAGATTCATTTCCTGCATCCTGCTTTGTCTCTTTTGCTATGTTCTTCAGTTCCGGTGTCTCCATAAGCTGCGCGTAAACATCATTTACCTGTGGTCCGATCAGAACCTGATAATAACCGGAACTTACAAGCGCTCCAAGTACCCCTTGGGTTTCTTTCAATGCTTTCTGATCAAACTTTGTTCCGTCTTTCAATGTAAAACGAAGTCTTGTTGCACAGTGGATACAGTTTTCAATGTTTTCTGCCCCACCAACTCCGGCGATCACTGACTGGATTAATTCTGAATAATCTTTCATTTGTGTTCCCCTTTCTTTTTCTCTTTTCCTTCTTCTAAATATTTAATGCTGCTGTATATCCCTCAAAATTAGCATTCATAATATTAGACGGGCTGACACAGTCCCCAATTGCTACTGTATCCCTGCAGATTCCATAAAAGGATTCTACAAGCTGTCTCTGTGCCACAAGTCCTGTTGAGAGGATCAACTGGTCATATGGAAGCTGCTTTTCTTCCCCCAGATTCATTTTATAGATGACAACATCCTCTTCAATCCTGCTGCATCCACATTTTAACAGACTGTGAAGATTTTCATGCAGTAAAAATTTCTGTCTCAACGCTTCTCTGTACAGAGAATTTGCATTCGCAGCAAGCGTATCTGTTAATTCAAGAATTGTAACATTCTTCCCATTTTCTGCAAGTTCAAGTCCGATTTCACATCCAATACTTCCACCGCCCAGAATTACAATATTCTGACCAAGCTGCTCCGGATGTGCGATTGCTTTTGTCGCAAGCTGTACTTTTTCACCTTCCACACCTGGGATTGGAAGAATTCTCTCCACTGCCCCAAATGCAATAAGAAGTGAATCCGGCGGCAATTCTTTTACCAGTTCCGGATCTGCTTCCGTATTCAGAAGGACTTCTATTTCTCTTTTGAAAATCTGTGTCAGATAATAATCTAACAGTCTCTGAACTTCCTCTTTATGTGCTTCTTTTGAAATAAACCGGAGCATTCCTCCCAATTCTTTCTGTTTCTCAATGATTGTTACTTTATGTCCCCGGTCACTTGCTGTCATTGCAGCTTTCATTCCCGCCGGACCACCTCCAAGAATTACAACATGTTTTTTTGTCTCCGCCTTTGGAAGATTGATTTCAGACGGAACAAATTCCTGATGGTGATACCGCGGTTTTACAGAACAGCCTACATTCCAGTGATCCGAAGAAATATGATAACAGTTCGAGCATCTGAGACACGGAACAATATCTTCCGGATGTCCTTCCATTGCTTTCTTCGGCCAGTATGGATCCGCAAGAAGCGTTCTTCCAAAAGCCACCATATCTACATAACCTTTGGAAATGATTTCATCTGCCATGGCAGGTGTCATCACCGCACTGACAACAGACACCGGAATCTGTAACTCAGCCTTTGCCTGTTTTGCCCATTTCAGATTCGGCATTTCTTCTTCAAGATTTGTTGTAATACAATGGACATTTGCCTCAAAAATCTTGTCAATACCAGAAGAAATCTGAACCGTATCAATATAAGGTTCCGCTTTCTTTAAAAAGTACATTACATCCTCAAAGCTTATAGAATCTTCAATCCATTCATATGCACTGATTCTGATATCGATTGGATAATTGTTCCCTACTGCTTTTCTCACTGTCTCCAGAATCCGAAGTGGGAAACGACTTCTGTTTTCAATACTCCCCCATAAATATCTGTGCGATGATTATAATGTGGGGAAAGAAACTGTGCCGGCAGCCATCCATGTCCAAAATGAAGAAAAATCGAATCAAATCCTATCTTCTTCGCACTTGCTGCTGTTTCTGCATACCAGCGGAGCGTCTCCTCCATCATTTCTTCATCCATCTCTTTTACTTCAACCCCATCCGGACGGATCAGTGCAGATGGTCCCTTTGCATAATCCACAGTTCGGCATCCTGACCTGCATGAAATATTTCAACGGAGGCCTTTGCCCCACCTCTGTGAATCTTAAGCACTTTTTTCCTTGTCTCTTCTCTTTCGTATTTAGCAAACGGGTATGGCTCTTCCGGACTTGCGAAACTGGATCTTCCAGGTTCCACGATTGCATGTCCTGCAATCACAAGTGCCGCCCCACCCATTGCCTTTTCTTCGAAATCATCACCTGTCGGTGTTGCTATGATCCTGTTCTTCAGAATCATTCCATTCACAGAAATCGGTTTAAATAAATGATCAAACACTTCTCTTCTCCTTTCCTTGTCTCTTTTGGAATACACTCATCTTAAAGCACTCTTCTGTGATACACAACCTGTCAGAAAAGGATAGAAAATAATTTTCACAAACTCTCTTATTTTCATATCTATTTATGAAATTTATTCACTTTTTTTCTGCTATTCATTGATAAAATCATGATTTTACACAAAAGAAAGTCAGGTACTCTGAATTTGAATCCTGAATTCAGAATACCTGACTTTTTCTTCAATTTTCCAAAAGCCAATCTATTACATTAATTACTTTTATACCATCATAATTTCCAAGCGAAAATTGATCCAGTGTTAAAACAATTTTTTCATAATTGTCTTTAATCTCCTGTAATGGTCTCATTTCTCTTTCAAAAGTTTCTTCTGCTGTCATATCTGCCGTCACCTGATAATAAACGATTACCCCTTGTTTTTGAGCAACAAAATCTACTTCTGTAGCGCCATATTTACCTATATTCACCTTATTCCCACGGCGCAATAATTCAAAAAAACAATATTTTCAATAGAAAATCCAAGATCATAACGCTTTCTTGGCAAAATGTGATTGCGAAGCCCCAAATCAACCATATACAACTTCTTATTAACTTTTAACAGCTGTTTTCCTACTATATCAAATCTATCTACTGAATAAAATATAAATGATTCTGTCAACGCATCTACATAATCACTCACCGTATTCGCAGATACTTTTCTACCTGATGAAATCAAATAATTTGTAATACTTTTTATAGAAATTGGGCTTCCGATCACACTTGCCGATATCGCGCAATTGTCTTCAACAATGTAATGTCTGTGATTTTTCGCTTGCCACAATTCATCTCTTTTCTTGACTGACGATCTTCAATATCTCTTACAATCACCGTATTATAAATACCTTCCAGATAGATCTCCACTTTTTCATCTGTTCTGTCCATCACTGCAATGTAGGGAAATCCACCGGTTTTCATATATTCTGAAAATGCCTGTTCTTTTAGAATTCCTGTAATTTCAACATATTCTTTAAAGGAGAGCGGTAACATAGAAATTTCAACATATCTTCCTGTTAATAGTGTAGCCAAATCCCTGAAAGCATATATGCATTAGAACCTGTAATATAAATATCAATATTTTCTTTTACATGAAGACTATCTACCACTTTTTCAAAGGATGTTACCTTCTGAATCTCATCCAGAAAAATATAAGTCATCTTGTCTTCGCAAAGTCGTTCTTTAATATATTGATGTAATGACTTGTAGTCCAACAATGGCTCATTTTCTAATTCTTCAAAATTAATTGATATAATTTGTTCTTCTGTAACCCCAGCTGATTTTAGTTTATTCTGATATTGTTTTAATAATGTTGATTTTCCACAGCGCCTGATTCCAGTTACAACCTTGATCACCTGCTCGTCTTTCCATGACCATAGCTTTTGTAAATATTCCTTACGTTCGACCATACAGCGTCCCTCCCTTTTTCCAAGTATAGCATACTATATGCTCTTTTTCAAAAAAAAATATTCCCATTTCGGAGTTTATTTTTTATTCTCAAAAAAAAGATTCCTATTTGGGAATCTTTTTCTATGTCGTCTCTCGCTCAATCAACTTCGTTCCAAACACCATATGCTGCACGCTTGGTTTCTCATCATCCGCCGCTTCAATATCTTCTAATATCATATCCGCTGCCCTCTGTCCCATCTCACGACCCGGCAGCTCCATGGAAGTCATCGCTGTCTCAAGCATTCCTCCGATTGCATGACCGGTAAGGCTGATGACCTTGACTTCCTTCGGCACTTTCTTTCCGCTCTCTTCAGTGCCCGGAGTACTCCGATTCCCTGCATATCCGCAGCAACCATGATTCCATCTACTTCATCAAATGCCTCTTTGAGCCGCTCTACGCCTTTATAACCATCTTTGAAATAATTTCCACGCGGCAGTCCGACTCTACCTGATACTCCTTCAGACCGAGTTCTTTCATTGCTTTATGATATCCTCTGTAACGTTCCGCATATGGTGTAAACTCTGTCGATCCGTTGATAAAACCAATCTTTGTACACCCTTTCTTATAAAGATATTTTGCCGCTTCATATCCGCAGGAGAAGCAGTCAGCTTCTACTGAACTGAATTTTCTGTCCTGATTTCTGACAAGCTGGACAACTGCCACTCCATTTGCCTTGATATCACGGATCAATCTTGTGTTCTGTCCGGTCGATGCGATCAGGATTCCGTCTACCAGTCCATTGCGCAGACGGTTCAGACACTCTGCTTCAATATCCGGATCATCTTTTGTCATGCAGATCATCAGGCTGTAACCCCTGTTACCTGCCTGCATCTCGATTCCCTGGACAATCTCACCAAAAAGAGAAAGATTCACAGATGGTACAACTACTCCAAGCGTCCGTCTCTTCCCCTGTTTCAAACCTTTCGCCAGCAGATTTGGGCGATAGCTCAACTGCTCTACCGCTTTAAATATTTTCTTTTTCGTATCCGGATGAACATACGACGTATTGTTCAATGCTCGGATACCGTACTCACATCTACGTTCGCAAGCTTTGCAACATCCTTTAATGTAGCCATAACATCTCTTCCTCCTGTGCATCTGTTCTGTCTCGTACGATTAATTATCACTCTTCCTATTATAACATGCCACAAAAGCCTGGCAACCATCTCGTTATGATAATCACCAGACTTTTCATTCTTATCTATAAGACCGTAGAAGCGGACACATACTTCCTGATCTTTATGAAAATGAAGCAATCAGCTTCGGAATATAATTTGCAAGTGCAGAGACTGTCATTGCTAATGTAAAGAGATAACTGACTGTCATAAGAACCTGCAGTACTCTTGGTGCCTTCAATCCAGCCTGAACTTCTTTCTTCCGAACATCAATGTGATGAAAAGACCTGCAACCGGAGTTGCGATTGATGTTGCGATGTTAGCAATGAAGATCAGCTGTGTCGGAGAACCGTCGTAGATGAAGCAGACTACACATGCAAATGCAAGTGTGATCATACATCCCCAGCGGATCAGCTTGGACTCAAGTGCAACGTCTTTGTCGAATCCTGCACTTAAAAGTACCATACCTCTCTGCGTATTACCGAGAAGTGAAGAGAATCCTGCTCCGAGAAGTGCAACTCCCATTACAATGTTAGAAGCTTTTCCAAGGAAAGGAACAAGAAGCGCTGCCAGCTGTGCCGGTGCTTTAATATGAATTCCCTGTGGATTCAGAACGATTGCTCCAACCAGCATGATCGCTCCGGAAATCAGGATAACTGATACAATATGTGCGATTGCATCCCATTTCATTGCTCCGTTAAATAAATCCTCTTTTTTCCACTTTTTCTCAGCACCGAGATATGTTCCATAGATTCCTGCTGTCACAGCTGCATTTGTACTGATATAAGCAAGTGCTGTTGTAAGACTTCCTTCCGGTACACTCCAGTGTGTTAATCCATGTCCCATTGCACCCCAGTCAGGTCCGCCGGTTGCAACCAGTGTTGCATAGAAAGCAAATATCATAGCAATGATACAAACTAAAATTCCTTTTTCTACTTTTGAATAAACACCTTTTGAAAAGTAAAGCACTGTAAGTACTGCCAACATGATCAGTGCTCCTAATTTCCAGTTGATTCCAAATACAAGGTTCATACCTGCACCTGTTCCGGAAATATTTCCAAGTGTAAAGAACAGGCAGGATAAGAATAATGCAACACCACAGAATCCAGGATGCAACTTTTCCATAATAATGTCTGATCGCATGTAAGATTGGCATTCCTGTCAACATAGAAATACGGTAGGATGTCAGCATGAATGTAACACCCATGATCAGGATCGGTATAATCAGCCAAATCAGGCTGTATCCATAATTCGCACCAATCATTGCAGATGTTGTAATATTACCAGGTCCGATTACTACTCCGGTAAGGACAATTCCAGGACCTACACGTTTTAAAATTTCTTTTGCAGAAAGCTTGTTGACTTTTGATGGATCAAATCCATCTATCCCCAGATTTTTGTTATTTTCTGTCATAGCTCCTCCGTTCTAAGAGTGATGTCTGAAACATGATTTTTTCGTATATATTTCAGACACCACATCTATAGTTATATCATAATTTTCGTCTTATTTATCTTCGAACTGAGTCATATCAACTTCCGGAAGCTGGCTTCTCTCAAGTCCAAGAGCTACCCAGTCTTTTTTTCTTCCTGATTCAGCGGAAGAACCGGTTTTCTCATAAGTGCTGACTTGAAGATTCCTCTCTGTTTCAGAGCTTCTTTCAGTCTTGCATGAGCTTCACCTGATGGCTGTCCGCCTCCATAAATTGCCTGGGAAATGTGGTAGATACGATCTGACCAATCCTGAGCTTCTTTTAATGTATGTTTGTCTGGGTTAGCAAATACTTCTCTTGCCGGGCAGATGATCTCCGGTACGCATCCTGCGAATCCGATCAGAGCTCCGTCCATTCCTGGGAACCAGCTTACGCACAGTGTCTCGTCGTGGCATGTGATAAGAGATATGTCCGGGCACTCCTGACGAAGAAGACGTACGTCATGCTCGTAGATAGATGTAACGCGTGTTCCCATCTTGATGCATTTTACATGATCGATCTCCCTGCACATCTTAATCAGTGTCTCTACCGGGTAGAATGCCTTGCTGGTGGCCGGATAGAGGTGGATGATGATATCGATG
>VOFE01001286.1_pt1 | contig 144132 bp, 234 predicted proteins | sample 5384071 | NCBI WGS metagenome assembly VOFE01 (sample SAMN12384724, study PRJNA508395) | human gut metagenome | isolation source: healthy gut D | host: Homo sapiens
TCCGCAGCATGGGGAGGGGGGCCTCGCGCCACCTTTTACGAGGGAGCCGGGTTTGATCCCCTAATACATCGTTTAACCTCACGCTGTCGCTGGGAAGGATAACAATTTCGCCCGGATAAGCGGTGTCTGTCCGAACAATTTCCCCTTTGGATGGAATACGCATCTCTGTGATTTTCAGCTTTTCTCTCCCGGCCAGGGCCACCGTATCCCGCAGGCGCAGCGTTCCGCTGTATAGCCGCAGATAGACACGCCGCTGGCCGCAATCGGTGTACTCAACCTTGAAAACGCTGCCGCATAGGGTGGCGCCTCCCCTGTTCCCCAATCGGTTGGAACAGTCCTGTCACCGCATCCATCAACGGTTGAATGCCAAGGCCTTTTTGGCGCTGCCATGATAGACCGGGAACAGGGAGGCGTCTTGAACCCGCCGCTGTTCCTCCTGCGCAAGTTCTTCCCGGCTGATTGGTTCTCCTGCGATATACTTTTCCAATAATTCATCGTTATTTTCGATGACCGCATCCCATGCTTCTATGTCGGTATTTTCCTCCAGGACTATTTCCGGGGACAGCGACACCGTCTGCTTGATGATAATATCGGCGGAGAGCTTATCCCGAACAGACTGAACCACGCTCTGCAAATCAACGCCAGCCTGGTCGATCTTGTTGATAAAGATAACGGTGGGAATGTTCATTTTCCGCAGGGCATGGAACAGAATACGGGTCTGGGCCTGCACGCCATCTTTAGCGGAGATCACCAAGATGGCCCCATCTAAAACAGCCAAAGAGCGGTACACCTCCGCCAAAAAATCCATGTGGCCGGGCGTATCCACAATGTTAACTTTACATCTGTGCCACTGGAAGGAAGTGACTGCCGCTTGAATGGTAATCCCACGCTGCCGCTCCAAAAACATGGTGTCCGTCCTCGTTGTCCCTTTTTCGACGCTCCCCGGTTCTGAAATGGCTCCGCTGGCATATAGCAGGCTCTCCGTCAAGGTCGTCTTTCCAGCGTCTACATGGGCAAGAATTCCAATATTGATTATTTTCATGTGATTGTCCTCCCTTTACAGCCCCAAAGGGCATAAAAATCCCCAGCAGTAAAATACTTTTACCACTGGGGATTATAAGTTGCGGACATACACATATACAGCATACACCTGTTTGTGATTGCTGTTTTTGGGGATATGTCAAAATTGATAAGGCAAAAGTATTCTTAAATTGGGTACAAAAAACTAAGCCCCTACAAAAGGGAGCTATCATAATCCTTTGTTCCCACTATTTGATTATAGTTTTATTTAAGTTTATTTAAGAATACCTTGCCGCATATTTTTTACTCCTTTTCTGGATTAAAGCTATTGTATCACATCAGTTTTAGGAAAGCAAGTACCTAAAAGAAATTTTTCTTCCCCTTATATGTAACAATCATACCGGCTTCCTAGCGTTCAGAATGGTTTCTGCTGTCTGCTGTGGTGTTTGGTTGGAATTGTCCAGCCAAAAGCCGATCCGTGGTGTTGTCTGCATTTTACTAAATACAAATTCAATGTATACAGAAAGATATAAGGAGTGGGAGGGATTCCGCCGTAGTTGGCATTGTAGGAAAATCCAAAAGTTTAGATTTTCCCACAATGCTTATCTTTTGGTCTTTGGTTCGGAATAGTGTAGTGCTGGCGGTCTATCTCTTGTTTTCGGTTGCTTGCTTCTTTACCGTACATGAATCGACGAGCTGACCCATTTTACCAAGACCATCTATGACTTTTTGAAGACCCGGCTCCGGGCGGAAAAGCGGCTGGGTATCCGCCCGGTGGTGCGGTGCGCCAGCAACCCTGGCGGCATTGGCCATAGCTGGGTCAAGGAGCGGTTTGTGGATCCGGGGCCGCCCTATGAGCTGCACGAGGAGTATGTTTACAGCGAGGCTTTGGGCTATGGCAGGAAGCGGACAATGCAGTTTATTCCATCGCTGGTTACCGACAATCCCTACATTGGGGAGGACTATGTCTTTGAATTGGAGGGGAAGCCCAAAGCACTGCGGGAAGCCCTTCTGTTGGGGCGATGGGACGCCTTTGAGGGACAGGTTTTTGACGAGTGGCGAGACCGCCCAGAGGCATACGACACCCATCGTTTTACCCATGTGGTGACGCCCTTCCCCATCCCCTCCTATTTTCGGCGATACCGGGCCTTCGACTTTGGCTATGCCCGGCCCTTTGCCGTTCTATGGTTTGGAGTGGACAGCGATGGAACGGCCTATCTGTATCGGGAATGGTATGGAGGAAGCGGCAACAACGTGGGAATGCGGCTGCCAGCTTCGGAGATTGCCAAGGGCATCCGCCGCATCGAGGAGGAGGCGGAGAGCGGGATGTAAGGGATTTGCCGATCCCAGCATTTGGGATGGCAGCCGAGGGGAATCCATTGCGGAACAAATGGAGCGGGAGGGTGTCTATTTTACCCCGGGGACAACGCCCGCATTGCTGGGAAGATGCAGATGCACCAGCGGTTAGCCTTTGACGCATCCGGCCGGTGCGGGCTCTATGTATTTTCTACCTGCAGGAACTTTATCCGCACTTTGCCAGGGCTGAAATACGACGCGCATCGCCCGGAGGATGTGGATACCCAAGGAGAGGATCATCTTTACGACGCTGCACGGTACTTTTTGATGTCCCGGCCGGTGGGCCAGAAGCCCAAGGCCATCACAAGGCGGGTGTTTAATCCGCTGGAATAAGGAGGTTCACCATGAACGACGAATTGCGGGAAAAGGCGCCCCGGCAGGATCAGGAGCTGATTGGCCGGGCCTATGAGCTCTTTGACGACTTCTATGCTCAAACTGCCGAGCTTCGTATGAAATGGGAGGAGAACGAGGAACTGTATCGCACCAATCACTGGCGGCGCCAGGGCCAGAGGGACGACGAACCTCAGCCCGTGAATCCGGTGCTGTTCTCTACCATTGAGAGCATGCTGGCGGATATTATGGACAGCTATCCCCAGCCGGTGGTGCTGGCCCAGGAGGAGGGGGACGATGCTGTGGCGGAGACCCTATCCCAGGTGGTACGGTACATCCTCAAGCGCCGGCGGTACCGGACGGTATTCCGCAAGAAGGCCCGCCAGGCGCTAATCAAAGGAACGTCGGTCCAGGAGGTGTTCTGGGATACCGAGCTCTATGGCGGCCTGGGGGATGTGAACATCCGAAGCTGGGATGTAAAGCATTTTTTATTTGATCCCAAATGTGAGAACTTCCAGGAGGCCGGGCCTGCTTCAAGTTTGGGTTCTTTACCAAGGAGTTTGTGGCCGACCGATATCCTTTTGCGCTTTCCATGGTACAGCCCGATACCTACAGCCCCTACGGCGGAGACGGGGACGAGCTGATGATGATGGAATATTGGTATAAGGAGCGGGACAGGGAGGGCGTCTCTCGGGTTCATATGGCGGTGCTCTGCGGGCACGCCCTTCTGTATGACAGCAAGCGGAGCCGGCCTGAGGGAATGTATGCCCACGGAAAGTATCCATTTGTAATGGAATCCTCTATCCCTTGGAGGGATGCCGGCGGGGCTTTCGGTGGTGGATGTGCTGAAAACCTACAATTATACGCCGATCAATTGGATCAGATCATCCTCAAAAACGCCCTTATGAGCGGGAAGGCCAGGATGCTTGTCAGCCGCAGTGCCGAGGTGGAAGAGGACGCCCTGTTGGATTGGAACCGGGAGGTGGTACGGGCTTCCCGCATCGATGAGAACAGCCTTCGCTGGATGCAGCCCGCTCCCCTAAATCCTTATGTGGTGACCCACTATGACCGGAAGCTGGACGCCATTAAGGAGGAGAGCGGCCAGACCATGTTTGCCCGAGGGGAGACGGGAAAAGGGGTTACGGCGGCCACCTCTATCCTGGCCCTTCAAGAGGCGGGAAACAAGCGAAGCCGTCTTATCATTGAGCAGATGTACGATGGCTTTGAGCAGCTCGTTCGGATGGTCATCGACGTCATCGGGGAGTGCTACGATGAGGAGCGGTATTTCCGTATTCGGGGAGGGAAGCGATGAGACGGTGGCCCTTTCCTCCCAGATGCTCACCCGGGATTATGGTGAGGGTGAGGGGTACATCGAGTTTGACGTGTCGGTGGAGGTGGAAAAGCAGTCCCCTTACCGCAGCGTGTATCAGAACGAGCTGGCGCTTCAACTCCTGGCGGCAGGAGTCATCGAGCGGGAGGAATGCCTTGCCATGATGTCATTTGTGGGCAAGGAAAAGGCTATGGCCAGCCTCATGGAGAAGCGGAACCGGGCGCGAATGGAGGCGTTGGCGTCTGGGTATGAAATGGGTCTTTCCCAGCAGGAAGATGAAATGCCATCGGGAATGGAACTCCCTATGATATAGGGTAGGCGGAACAATCGAAGGAGGAATTGCCATGGAAACGGTCGATATGGAGTTTGTGGACGACGCACAGGAACAACGGACGGAACCGGTTTTTGGAGGAGTCCCAAGAGGGGTTCTATAAAAGCCAGAAGGAGGTAGACCGGGCCTTTGCACTCCGGCTGGCCGCCGAACGGAAAAAGTGGGAACGGGAGCGGCTGGCCGCAGAGCCTTCTGCCAGCGGAGCGGAGAATCTGGAATTGAATCGCAATGAGGCACCTACGGGCGAGGAAATGGAACCCGACGCCGGGGAGATGGACCTCATGGAGCAGAAGCGGTTTCTCATGAGCGTGGTGGAGGCAGAGGGGAGATTCAGCGAGAGGATCCTTACTTTGACATGGAACAGGAGATCCGGCGAAACCCCATGTTTGCTCTGATGATTGCAAACGGCTATGATCCCCGGCGGGTCTATGAGTTCTTCTACCCCATCCGGGCCCGGGGAAACCTAAAAAAGCGGTGGAGCGGGAGGTTATGGATCGCATCCGCCTGCGCAACCGCCGTCCTCTTACCATGGCCAGCCCCAACGCCGCCATGAACGTCCGGGACGTTTCCCGGATGAGCGACGAGGAGATCGGGCGCATCGACGCCCGGGTGAAGCGGGGGGAGCGGGTTCGGCTTTAGCCGGATCCGAAGCCTCCTAGGAAATTTTGAGGAGGAATGACTGTGGCGCTTCAAACCAACTTAACCACCAGTGCTGCCATCAGCAGCACCATGCAGACCTATTATGATAAAAATTGCTCATCAATGCCAAGCCCAACCTGGTGCATCAGTCCTTTGGCCAGAAAGGTGGTGCTGCCCAAGAATGCCGGAAAGTCCATTACCTTCCGGAAATGGACTCCGTTTCCTGCTCTGACCACCCCCTGATCGAGGGAACCGTGCCCGACGGCCAGTCCTTGGAGATGACCAACGTGCCTGCTGCTATCGATCAATATGGCGGGTATGTGGCGGTTTCCGACCTTTTGGATTTGACCGCTCTAGACCCGGTGATCAACGACAGCGTGGAACTGATGGGGGGTCAGGGCGGCTTGACGGTGGACCAGATTGTCCGGGACGTACTGGCCGGCGGCACCAACGTCCAGTTTGCCGATGATAAGACCCAGCGTTTGGAGCTGGGATATGTGGATGAAAACGGCAAAATGGGGGGCGTTCTGACGGTAGATGAGATCCGGAAAGCCGTTCGTACCCTGAAGAAAAACCGGGCTCCTCAGTTCGTCCGAGGCGGCAAAGGGGTATTATGTGGCCATCGTGGGGCCTGAGACCACCTATGACCTGCAGAGCGATCCCATGTGGCAGGATGTTTCCAAATATGCCGGTGGGGAACAGATCTTTGAAGGGGAGATCGGGAAGCTTTTTTTGGCGTGGTGTTTGTGGAATCCAGCCATGCCATCATCAAGCAGCCTTCTCCTCTGCTTCAAAGCGCCCCTGCTATGCGATTTGAAAGCATGACCAACGGCGTATGCAATGTGGATTGCAGCATCCGGGCGGATGAGGTGGCAAAGCTGATCAACCGGACCGTCACGGTGGGGAACCATGTGAGCACCATCACCAACTGCAATACCTCGGAAAAACGGATCAACCTGGCGGACACCAGCCTTACCATCGAGACTCCCGGAGTCATTTATGACGGGGATGCCGGCCTAGGCGGCGCTACCATCAGCAATACCCTGGTATTTGGCAAGAATGCCTATGGCGTCATCGATATCGAGGGGGCAACCTTCGGACCATCATTAAGCCCAAGGGCAGCGCCGGTACCGCTGATCCTCTGGATCAGATCTCTACTGTGGGCTGGAAGGTGGATGGGTTTGCCGCTAAGATTTTGCAGCCCCTATGGATGGTGCGCATTGAACACGCTGTAACCGACTGATCCAATTTGGGAGAACCCCGGCCTTTGGCCGGGGAGTCTTCCCTAAGGAGGAATCCATATGAACGTTAATACCACCAAATCTTTGGGGAAAAAGATACTGACCGAGGCTGAGATGGACGCGCTTTCCGCCCGGTGCGGGGAGAAGCTGGCGGGCTATCCTAAAGTCCGGGTGCGTATTCCGCTGGCGCCTGGAGAAGGGATACTGTGGAGTGCGCTATCAACGGATACAATTTTATTATCAAGCGGGGGTTACCGTAGAGCTGCCCGAGCCGGTGGTTGATCTGTTGAGCAACGCCGGCGTTGTGTGAGGGAGCCATGAACGGCCGTGAGCTTGCCACCCTGGTGTTGCGCAATATCGGGGAGGATGAGGATACCGTTACCTATGGGGAATACGCCGATCGTATCTATGCGGCGCTGAACGAGGCGTATCAGCAGGCGTGTGCGTTCCGATACCGGCCTCGAAAGAAGGTGGAGATTCTGCCTCAGGAGGAAAGTGTGATTTCCCTTGATAGTCTGCCGGAGGATTACTATGCGCCCCATTCCATCACGGATGGCCAGGGCTATGGGGTAATGTTTGCGTGGGAACCCGACGGCCTACGGCTTGGGCGGAAGTGCGATGTGGTTACGCTGGACTATATCTACCGGCCTCCGGTGCTGGATGAAGACGTGACGCCGGTGCTACCCCCCGTGTTTCATACGGCTCTTGCGGACTACGCGGCCTTCCGCATCATGATTCCGGGGAAAGCAGCGCCAGGCCCGGGCGGACTTGTTTTATGCCATTACCAGCGGGTAATGGTTCAGCTTACCCCCATGGGGACGCTTGCACCTTTGTCAATCGATACCGATAGGAGGAGAATCCTATGGCGGACGCATATATCCTGGACTATTCCCGGTTTTCCGGGGTGGATCAGTCCTTATCCCAGCTGGATACCCCGCTCCATGCCACCCATGACGCCCAGAATATCACGGTTGCGGGAGGCATTCTTATGACTGCTCCCAATGACGAGGTGGTGTACGATCCACAAAAGGGGCCGGTGATGAGCATCATTCAGCGGGTTTGCCTGGACGCCGATGAAAAGCCCATCACCGAGCTGTATATCGCCACCGATACCAAGACCTACTGGCTGGATGAGTCCACCGGCAGCTGGGAGGAGACCCAGATCATCTACGACCAAACCCAGGGACGGTTTGACTATGTGAATTATTCCGTAGGGGATACCTATTACACCATTTTGGCAAACGGCTGTGAGGAGGTAGGGGTTTGGGATGGAGGCGGGTACTGCGAGAGAGTTTTGGACCTGAGACGGTATTTTCTAGCGTTTGTCTCCATTATGAGCGAATTTGGGGCACTGGGAATCCAGCGTACCATCAGCGGGTTTGGTATTCCGAGGCCTATGAGGCCAACGACTGGTTTGGGGCGGGTTCCGGCAGCGTGGACGTATACAGTCCCACCACAGCAAAAACGGTGGCCATCCGAAGCTTATTTAATGAGATTGTGATCTTCAAGGATCGAGAGATCTTCCGGGTATATGGCACCTATCCTTCTGAGTTTGGCGTGTCCAAGGTGGCAGGGGATTATGGCCCCGTCAACTGCTTTTCCATCGTATCCGCCATGGATCGGGTCTATTATATGAGCCGCAACGATGGCATTTGCTACTACGACGGCATGCGGACCCGGCCCTTGGGGGGATGAGAAACTCCGCATCTTTTTTGAAAACCCCAACCTATGTCTTGATCATTGCTGTGCTGCCGCCCTAGGAAGGAAGATCTACTTTGCGGTTTGTGAGGATGGGGATGGCGTCAACGATGCTCTACTGGAATACGACGTGGGCAAGCAGACCTATCTCATCCACAGGGGCGTGAACGCCAACTGCTTTCTAGTGGCCGACGGCACAATTCTATATGGCAGCCAGGATGGAAAAATCTACCGCATGGGCGCCCAAAAACCGGACCGCGCAAAGCAGCCCATTGGAAAACGCCTGTTCATGATCTGGGAGCGAAATATACCCATAAGACCAGTACCGTGCTCTACGCCCATGTGCGGGGACAGGGAGAGCTGTCTGTTACAGCGGACTTTGGCGGCAGGGCACGGGAAAAACGGATCGCTCTCAGCGACCAGCTTACCCCGGTGCGCATTCCCATCCGCGCTTTGGGGCGAACCGTTAGCTATACCTTCAGCAATGTGGAGGGTTCATCCTTTGAACTGCATGCGCCCCAGGTTGCTATTGAAATAGACGAGGATTAGGAGAGGAGGTCCTATGAGCGGATTTATCATTCCCAACCGAAATGTAAAGGGCTTGCCCAACAATGTGTTGGGATATGGCCAGGGATTTACCTTTACCAGCACGGCGGGGTATCAGCGGATCACGGATTTTTCCGATCTCGCTCTCAAGACCCTCAATGACCAACTGGAGCAGCTTTGGGTAAGAACCCAGAGCCGGGATCCCCAGACCGGGGATTACAGCACCACCGCGTTGATGGTGGGGGCGGAGCTGGCCAATCCCCGCATCATGGGACGGGCGATGTTTGCTGGAAAGCCGCAGGTGCGGTATGTTTCCAGCGCTGGGAATGACAGCAACGACGGTTTAACGGAACAAACGCCATTCTGCAGCATCCTGTGCGCCCTCCAATCCCCTGCCCATGATCTGCGACCAGGGAGCCGTTATCTATTGCGATGCGCCGTCCTCGGGCCGGTATTTTGAGCGTCTTTGGGCCAGCATTCCCTTTTGCGGCGATCTAAGGATCGTGGGCCGCCAGCGAGTGACCTTCGTGGGCTCCATTCGCTTTGGACCGGCCTTTACTGGAACCATAGCCTTTGAAAATTTTGTGTTCCAGGGAACCTGTGAGAAACTGGTAGAGGTTGTATCTCCGGGAGCTTCAGTCAGCTTTCATACCTGCGATTTTGTGATGGGGGGCGATGGCTGCCGTGGTATCCTGGCGCGGGGCGGAAGCGTCGCCGCTTTAGGCTGTGGTTTTACGGCTGCGGGTTGGGCGCCATAGAGGCTTGGGATATGGGGCGGATCGGCATGCACAATTGCGTAGGATCCGGCAATGGATTTGCCCTGAAGGCAGAAGGATGCGCCATTGCGGTTCAGTCTGGAACCCGGCCGGTGGCAGTTACCCCTTCCATTGCTCAGGAGGAGGTGTGATCCTGGGAACGGCCACAGCCTCCGCTGGTACGGCTGTAACGCATCTGGGGTACCGGGAGAGGGTGTTTTCCTCTACTGCTACCATGAGCGCGTTGGATCTGGAGTTCTTAGAGGACCCCTCCCCTGCGCAGGGGAAGGACCGGGTGACTGGAAAGGAGTACAAGGGGTATTGGGTGTTCGATTCCCAGGATGTCATTACGCAGCTTTCGGGGAAGACCCCGGTGGCCGGGAGGATCCAATTAAAGCGAAAACCGGGCGCGGGAACCAAAGACCGGGTAAAGGTGTATTTGTATTTACATAGCCATACAGGCCCCATGGGGACGCCGTGGTAGGCGGTCCTTTGGGCAATGTGGCGTCGCTGGCGCCAGACGAGTCCCTGTGGGCGCCGGTGACGTCCGCGTCCATTCAGGCCATCCAGAGCGGCTATACCCGGGGATATGCCGTCTATTCGCCCATCAGCGGCGAGGAGTTGGAGTTCTATTCCCAGGCGGAGTATCCGGCCGATCTTTGGGTGGTGTACCAGTAAGGAGGAGATACCAGGGCGTACAGCCAATATTATGGAAAATCCGGTGATTATATCAAAGAGATACAGAAGCTCCTAAACGATAAGGGGGCGGGGCTATCGGTGGACGGCGTCTGGGGGATGAAACCGAGCGGGCTTATCAACAGCTGGGAAGCATCACGGCCTCCTCCTCTCTTGGGGATCCTCCGTCAGCACCCGCCAGAACAGCTATGGACTTTCTTATTATGATTATACGGCGCCCAGCGATGCACAGCTGCTGGAACGGGCGCAGGCCGCCGTCTCGGGGAATACGACGCTATGCTGGCCGCTGAGGAGGAAAAAGCGCAACGGCTCACCGAGGCCCTTCAACGTTCCATCAGCGCCTTGGATCCGGCCTATCAGCAGCGCTTGGATCTTCTGGAGGAGCAGTTTAACGAGACCCAGGAGTATCTTGCTAACGATGCTTTGAAGCGGGGAATGGGCCGAAGTACCCACTACCTAGGAATGGTGGACAAGGCCAGCGATAAGCACCTTACCATGGTGGATCGGATCAACCAGGAATACCGGGATCAGGTGGACGCCATCAATCAGGAGATCTTGGATGTGCAGCGGGACTTGCTTAGCAACAAGGGGGGATGATCTCTGCCAAGCAGCAGAGCGCTATGCGAAAATACCTGGATCAGCTGATGGAGGATCGGGATGACCGTATCCTAGCTATGGTAAAGTACAACAACTCGGTGCGGGAGACCGAGCTTGCGTTGGCGGCAAAGCCTCCAGCTCCTCCCGGAGCGGGGCGGACGCAGCAGCGGAAGCAGCGGGAAATCCAGTTCCGGCTATTCCCAGAGTGTGCAGACGGAATGGGCACGGTTAACCAAGCCGGGCCAGATCGCATTTTTTGACCAGATTGCCGATGAGCTGTACAGCAAAGATCAAAGCCTTTATAGCAAGCTGAAGAACGACGTGGCCAGTTACCGCAAGCAGGGATATTTTGCAGCGGTAAACAAGGAATATAACTACTACACCGATACGGTGAAACCCTATCGTTATACCGGTCCGCGCTAAGAAGCCGTATGCTTTTTTCCTTTACTGGAAACAATAGGAGAAAAGCGGGAGGGATGATGCGCATGCCTGACTGGGATTGGTTTGGATTTACCCCCAAGGAAGCCTTTTTTTCTTAGGGGAGGATGAGGAGGAGCGGAACAACGCCACGGAAGACGGTTATGGCGGAAGCAACGTTCCTCCCAAACTGGATGGCTTTTACCCCACAGAGTCGCTGGAGGAGAATAAAAACAGCTGGACGCCTTGTTTCATAAGGAAATCAACATGGACTATATTCGCCGGGAATTTTACTGCGGAAGATCAAGGTGCTGCTGGCTTTATCGATGGCCTGACCAACAGCATGATCGTGGACGATATGCTGCGGCGGCCATTGATTCAGCATCCATGCGAGGGGATAGACGATGCCTTAAGGCGGGTGTTGCCCATCAATAATATTTCCGTTGCCACCGATGGGAAACAGATGGTGAACTCCATTCTTGAGGGGGACGCTGTGGTGTTCTTTGACGGGGATGCCCGGGCTATCACCTTGATGTAAAAAAGCTACGACAAGCGTACGGTGGGAGAGACCATCAACGAGAAGGTGGTAAAGGGCCGCAGCAGGGGTTCGTGGAGAACATGCGGACCAATATCACCTTGATCCGCAGTATTGTCCGGGTGCCTGACTTGGTGAGCCAAATCATGCCCACCGGTGGAGATAACAATATGAAGTGTGCCGTTATGTACCGAAAAGGAGTGGCATCGGAACAGCTGGTACAGCGGGTCATTGAAAAGATAAAGGGTATTAGCGATGTGGGGTTTGTTTTTGGGCGGCGGCATGATGGAGCAGCTTATGAAGGAGGACCGCCGGTGCATTCTGCCTCGCACCCTTCAGACCGAGCGTCCCGATCGAGCGGCTGCCTATCTGACCCAAGGGCATATTGCGCTGGTGTGCGACGGTTATCCCTTTGTGATGGTGTTGCCCATTACGTTTTTTTTCCTTGATGCAGACCAGCGAGGATTATTTTATCAACCCGGTATTTGCTACCATTGAGCGGATCATCCGTTACGCGAGCCTCTTTATTTCCATGCTACTTCCGGGGATCTATGTGGCGCTGGTGCTGTTTCACCAAAAGATGCTGCCCATTGAATTCATCCTTTCCAGCCTGGCAAGCCGGCAGCTCATCGCCCTTCCGGTATTTCTGGAAATTCTACTGATGTCCATCGTTTTTGAGCTGCTGCGGGAAGCCAGTATCCGGGTGCAATCGGGGATCAACCAAACCCTGGGCATCGTCGGAGGGCTCATTTTAGGGCAGGCGGCGGTGTCGGCCAACCTGGTGAGCCCCATCGCCATCATCGTGGTGTCCACAGCGGATTGGCCAGTTTTGCAATTCCGGATTTTTCCCTACAAATGGCTCTGTATTATGTGCGATTTATCTTCCTGGGCGCTGCGCTACTGGGCGGTTTTGGGGCATTCTTTTTGGTGTTTATTCCGCTCTGCGCGTATTTGTGTTCCATTAAATCCTATGGCGTACCCTATTTTACCCCTGTTGCACCCAAGACCCGCTCCAACCGGGATTTGATCATCAAAGGGAACATCACCCGCGGTGGGGATATTCCAGACTATATCCGGGGAGGTGGGAAAAAATGAGGGAAAAGCTTGGGTACAGCGCCTTCGGAAAATTCATTTTAATTACCTCTCTTGCCAAGGTTCTGTTGGTGGATAATAGTCTCAGTATCCTTGGTGGCGGCGCGTTTTGGTTCCCTTGATTGCTTTGGTAGGCGGAGTCGCGTTGATTTTTTGCTGGATCAAAATCGTCTGAGGGGGGACTATGCCCACTGATGGAGAGACGTCCACCTTGTCGCAGCGAATGGTAATGATCCTGTTTCTTGTAGCCATCCTTATGGAGGTAACAGCTAATGTTAGCCGTATGACCTTAACCATGAAATACGATACCTTTTTGACCACCGGGGAATCCACCATTGCTGCGGTGGTATTGGCGGCTATGGTGGCGGGGGCATTTTTGGCCTGACCGGCATGGATGGAGCAGGAAAGATTGGTCTGGTGCTTTCCTTCCTTGTTCTTATCCTGGGACTTTGGGCGGCATACAGCAATTACGATCCTTTTAGGGTGTTACCCTTGGTACGGGAGGACTGGAAGGACTATGTGCGGGCGGGCCTTCAGTGGATCATGGCTTTTTGGCCCATTGTGCTACTCTGGGTGTTTCCTCAAAAGCCGTCCGACACCCCCAGGATCAAGAAGTTTGGCATCCGCGGAGCCTGCTTCGGCGCACTTTGGGAGGCGGCATTCTACTGGCCTGCCTGATGGTACGGAGCCCATATTCCGTCCAGCCGGGCTTTTCTCCCGTCTCGTTTTTATTTGAGCAGGCCACCATGGGACGATCCTTTTACCGCTTGGATCCCATCTTAAGCGTAGCCATTACCTGTTTGGGCGTGGTATCGGGAGCGTTGGGGCTCTACGTATGCGGCATATTGGTCAAGCGGATCGTGGGGCTTCCGGATGTACGCCCTGCAGTTGTGCTTATTGGGATGGCGTGTCTCTGCGCCATCCAGTGGTCGCTGACTCCCGGTTCACCGCTATGGGGATGGGAAGCGATGTGGAAAGCTGGAGCGTTTGGTTTCTCCTTGGGGGAATTGCGTTGGGGCTTTTTTGACGGGAAGGAGGATGCGTCATGGTTAAGCGCGGAATGCTTCTGGGGCTGCTTTTGCTCGTTATGACTTTTCTGGGCGGATGCAGCGATAGCTTGGAATTGGATGATTCCGCCCATGTTCTCAGCGTTGCCATTGACAGGGGGAGAGGAAAAGGCCTACCGGTATACCTTTCAGATGCCAATTTTATTGGGGGAGGGCTTGGGAAACGGGGAGGCGCGGTTTCGCAGCTTGACCCTGGAGGCGGATAATATCCTGGATGCTTTTGAAAGCGCCAACCATGCCGATGCCCGGAATATGAACTTTGCTCATTTGAATTTTTGGTGGTCAGCGAAGAACTGGCGCGGGCGGGGGATATGCCGGGCTTGATTGCCTCCTGCGCTTATTTGGCAGAACTTCGGGAGGAGGCTTTGGTGGTGGTTGTCCGGGGATCGGCACAGGATTTTTGAAAGGGTTTGAAAACGAAAAGGAATCCAATCTGGAGCGGCTGCAGGAGAATCTGATCCAGGGCGCAGCCAACTCCTCCATCATTCCATCGGCTACCATAGCCGACCTGTTGGAGTATTTTACCGATGGACGGGGGATTGTGTGGTGGCCTTGGGCAGTGTGAATGAATCGGTGTCTTCCCCGGCTACTGGAGAGGGGAAGAGGCCTCCGAGGAGGCTTTTTCCCAAAGTGCCATGGACGATCCGGTAGGGGGAATTTCTAGAGAGGGCGGCTTGGGGAGTGATCTCAGAGGAGCGGCGCTGTTCTCAGACGGCAAGATGGTGGAGATACTGGGCCCAGGGGAGACCAAGTTTTTGCTCATGGCCCGCGGCGAGTTCAGCCATACCAGGTATGTGGTGCCGGATCCCTCGGGGAGGGCACCGTTACGCTGAATCTTACAAAGCGTGCGCAGCCCAGCATCCAGGTGGATCTGGAGGAAGATGGCGCTCGCTGTAGGATAACCGTCTTTCTTCGTGGACGAGTGGTGGATCAGACTAATTTTGTGAACATGGATGATGATGCGGTCTTTGAAGCCGTTACCCTTGCGGCGGAATCAGAGCTAAACCGCCGTATGGAGGAGGTACGGATCAAGGCTCTGGCAGCGGGCTCCGATGCTTTTAACCTGTCCCGCTGGGCGAGCCGCCGGTATCTCTCCTTTGCGGCTTATGAAAAAGATGGCGTTAAGGATGCCATCCGCAACGGCCAGGTGGAGGTCCGGGTGGAGTTCCAAATGGTCAAACAGGACCCATACAGGAGGTGACGCATATGATGATCGCTGTAATGGCCCTGGCCATGGCCTATTGTACCGCCTATGCCATCAAACTGGTCCAGGATGGTTGCTGGCGCCCCGCAGTACCCTTCGGACTTATGGCTCTTTCGATCTTTGGCGTTTGGGTTTATGGAATGTTTGTGCTATGAATCCTTGCTGCGTTGAAAAAGCCGCTGGAGGGTATCTTTGGCTTCTTGGCGCAAGGTATGCTCGGCTTCAAGGTTCACGGTAAAGACGCCGTCCTCTGATCGATCTACCACCGCGCCTTCATGGGCGCGGCCGTTGATCTGATCCGGCGAGAGTAGCAGTCTGTCGCCATTCTCTCCCAGCAATAAAAATTGACCGTTTTCTTGGCGGTCGACGATATAGCGCATTCTGGTTCCTCCTACGACTTTATGGAAAAGAGAGCCTTTTTGATCTATTGCACTTTTATTGAAAGCGCATTGGTTTGTATGCTAAAATAATACCACCAACAGGAATTGAGGAAAAGTGTTGTCAAAAGACTATACGGAAGAAAATCTAGCAAAGCTCTATGAGTTGGAAATCGAGCGGGATAAGCTGGAGCAGCTTGCCGATGAGAAGTTGTCAAGGGGAGAGAGCCTTTCCTCCCCTGATCTGGTGCAGCAAAACGCGGTGGTGCTGTCTAGAATTGATCTTTCGGATCTGGCTGGGATGGCTGATGCCACGGAAGAGCCGGAGGAGAAGCCTAGGAGGACACGAAAGAGCCCAAAAAAAATAATTTGATAAGGTAGGCATACATTTTTTTGAGCATTTGGGAGTTTTTAGGGAATATCTTTTCGCGGTTCAGCATCCTGGACTTGGTGGATATCGCCCTGGTGACGGTACTGATCTATTATATTCTGAAGCTTGCTTCCCGCACCCGCGCAATGCAGGTGTTAAAGGGATGCGGCATCATGTTGATTGCGGCCCGGATCAGTGAATGGATTGGCCTTCAGTCCATCACCTGGGTCTTGAACTATGTGATCAATATGGGCGCGGTTTTGATCATCGTGCTGTTTCAGCCTGAACTCCGCAAGGCATTTGAGCATATTGGACGGACCAGCCAGGTTCGGGATAGCCGCAGAAGCGTCAACGAGGAGGATCTCATCAACCAGATGGTGGTATCCCTGACGAGCCTGAGCAAATCCAGGACTGGAGCGTTGATTGCTCTGGAACGGCAGGTTGCGCTGGACGACATCGCAGAAACTGGAACCGGCATTGGTGCTGAGGTATCCAATGCGCTTTTGGGTACGATATTTATGCCAGGGACGCCGCTCCATGACGGCGCGGTGATCATCCAGGATGGATACATCAAAGCAGCGGGATGCTTTTTGCCTCTGACCAATAGCGATGAACTGCCCAAGACCCTGGGGACCCGCCATCGAGCGGCGGTAGGGCTTTCCGAGGTGTCAGACAGCGTGGTGTTTGTGGTTTCAGAGGAGACGGGGACCATCTCCTGTGCGATGGAGGGGAGGCTGACCACCAACCTGGACGCCGGAGGAATTCGCGCCATTATGGAAAGCACCCAGGGCAAGCTCACAGGTTGAGTCTTACCGACTTCTTTCGAAGGAGGAAAGCCCAATGAGCCGCTTATGGAACCGATTAAAACATAATCTTTGGCTGAAGATTGCCGCCTTGTTTTTTGCCATCCTATTGTGGAGCTTTGTGATCTCTGAGACCGATCCGGAGCGGAATCGCACCTATGGGGGCATCCCCATCGAGGTTGTAGGGGTGGCCCAACTGGACCGCAACAATCTGGCCATCAAGGGGGAGGTTGGCGCCATCTTTACCGATGCCAATGTATCCCTGTCCTTAAAGGTCAGCGAACTGGGATCCTTGGAGTCCAGCTCCGTTGGGGTGATTGCCGACGTATCCGCCATCACCGAACCGGGAAAATACTCCATTCCTCTAACAGGGCATTCTCCGGTCGGATCGGTTGTAAAGGTGATTCCGGCCTCCATTACCATAGAGGTGGAGGAAAAGGTCACCGCTCAGTTCCCTATCCAGGTGATCAAATCGGGGATTTAACTGAAGGTCTGTATTCAACCGATCCCATTGTAACCCCTCAATATCTGGAGATATCGGGGCGGCGTCCGATGTAGCCGCCATTCGTAACGTGGTGATTCGGCTGGACGAAACCGGTCTAACCTCCAGTTACGCCGCGCCTGCCGGCGGAGCTATTGGGAGAAGGGGGCGAAACCATCAGCTATAAGCGCTTTTCTCGGATCAGCCTACCGCTGAGGTCAATATGGAATATTGCCAACCAAAAGCTTCCCATCGACACCAGCTCCATTTTGGAAGATGCCGATGCCGTGGCCCAGGGCTATCGTGTGGCAGGGGGTCAGCATTTCCCCTGCGGAGGTGGAAGTGGCTGCACCGGCTCAGGTACTGGCCGGTTTAACCAAAATTTCGGTGGAGAAGGTTCGGATTCAAGGTGCCAATCAGAGTATGGAGCTGACTACCCAAATTATTCTTCCCAAGGACGTGGTTAGCGCTGGCGCTAGGGAGGTCACCGTAAAAGGTGGAGATCACGGCAGCAGAATAGCGGAGTCGTCATCCGGGGGGGGAGACCCCGTCCCCGGCTTTTTATGGAGGAATTGTATGCTGTATGAGATTCGGGGGATATCCCTGACGCCGGATCAGGATCCCGGCCTGCTTCGAAGCCTAGCTGCAAAGAAGGCGGGGTTGGATCCCTCCGCCATCCGGAAGCTCTGGATCTGCCGCCGGTCCATCGATGCGCGGCGGGGCCGGGTATCGTTGGTCTATGCGCTGGGGCTGGAGGTGGTGGATTCCCGTCCTCGCGGGAAGCGTTCCCCATTCCGGAACCGGAGCCGGACCATTTTCTTCGCGGCGAGGGATTGTTATCCGGCCCCATTGTTGTGGTGGGAGCTGGCCCTGCGGATTGATGGCGGCCCATACTCTTGCGGAGGAGGGATACCCGGTGCTGCTTCTGGAGCAGGGCTGTCGGATGGGAGAACGGGATACCATACCAATGGTTTTCTGTCAGGCGGTTCTTTGGATCCTGACAGCAATGTTCTCTTCGGCGAAGGTGGGCGGGAGCTTATTCCGACGGCAAGCTAACCGCTCGAAACCGGGATATTGCCGGCCGCCGCGCATTGGAGCTTTTGATGCGGTACGGGGCAGGAGAAGAGATTGGCTATGATGCCAAGCCCCATATCGGGACGGATCGGCTCAAAGGGGTGATCTCCGCATTGACCGACGGCATCCAAAGCCTGGGAGGACGAGTGCTGTTTGGTGCAAAGCTCACCCGGAATTTTGGAAGCAGGCGGGGAGATCGCCTCCCTGAGCTTTCAGTGGAAGGGCAGACCGAAACCCTCCAGCCGGGCGCGGTGGTGCTGGCGACTGGTCACAGCGCGAGGGGATACCTATCGGATGCTCCATAGCCTAGGGGTGCCCCTTATGCCTAAGCCCTTTGCGGTAGGGGCACGGATTGAACACCACCAGTCCATGGTGGATGGGGTCCAGTATGGGGCTTACGCGGGGGGCATCCCCGTCTAGGCGCTGCCGAGTACGCCCTTACCGCGCGGGGCGGGGATAGAGGGGTATATACCTTTTGCATGTGCCCTGGTGGACAGGTGATTCCCAGCGTCAGCGATCCTGGCCTGCTGTGTGTCAACAGCGGGATGAGCTATCATGCCCGGGACGGGGAAAACGCCAATTCCGCGCTCATCGTTCAGGTATCCCCAAGGATTACCCTCCCGGTCCCCTGGGCGGCGTGGTCTTCCAGGAGGAGATGGAGCGCCGGGCATATAACGTGACCAACTCCTATGCTGCTCCGACCCAGCGGGTGGAGGACTTTTGCGCCGGCGCCCTACCCGGCGCCTGGGAGCGGTAAAGCCCACCTATCCCTTGGGTCATGCCTTCTGCAGCCTAGATGACGTTCTACCGGACTATGTGTGCCGTAGCTTGCGAGAGGCGCTGCCTTATCTGGGGAGAAAATTGCGGGGGTTTGACAGCCCAGACGCCGTTTTTACCGGGGTGGAAAGCCGAACCAGCGCTCCGGTGCGGATCCTGCGAAACGATGATGGGACAAGCCCCTACGCCCATAACCTCTATCCGGCAGGGGAGGGCTCGGGCTATGCTGGAGGCATTGTCAGCGCAGGAGCGGACGGCATCCGAGCCGCCAGGAAGATCATGGCCAGGTTTGCATCTTCTTCCCGTGGCTTTACAGGAAAAGCGGCTTCGTTTATAATGATGGCAAGAGGAAGGGGGTAATTCCATGAATCGTCCCAAAGAAAAGAAGCGCAAATACAGCGCCGGGGAGGTCTTGGTATGCCTCATCGCTCTGCTGGTAGCTCTTTTGATGAGCCGGTTTATGCCTGTAAAATGGGGATTGCCAAGCAGATGGAGGACGAACGGAACGCCGCTACCGCCTCTCCGACCGTCACCGTTACGCCGGAACCCACCCCGGCGGAGGAAGCCAGCCCCACGCCCGCTCGGAGGGCGCAGGGGAATAACAACATCAGCTGCGCGGCGGTATTCCGCCGCTTTTTTATTAGAGGAATGCCCATGGAGCGGCGGATCACCGTCTTTTGCGGGAATTTTGGATCAGGAAAAACCGAGCTCGCCTATGCCTATTCCAAGGCGTTGCGGCAGGGTGGAGAACCGGTTACGCTGGTGGATTTGGATCTAGTCAACCCGTATTTCACATCGGGAAATCAACGAAGCGCCCTTGCGGAACAGGGGATCGGGTGATTGCTCCCCAGTACCTGGGGGGCGATGTACCCTCCATTCCCCGGAGGTGTTCTCCGCGTTTAGCGGCTCAGGACGGGTGGTGTTCGACCTAGGAGGCGATCCCATCGGCGCTGTGGCCATGGGCTCCTTGGCTCCGCGGCTGGAGGCAGCTGGGGGAGCGGAGGTTTTGTTTGTGCTGAACCTCTACCGTCCTTTGGTCGGGACGCCCAGTCCGCCCATGACCTAATGCGTGAGATCCAGGAGCAGAGCCACCTTCCATGTACCGCCATTATCAACAACGCCAACCTGGGAGCTGAGACAAAAAAAGAGCATCTGATGGCGGGGGACGCCGCGGCAAAGGAACTGGGAAAGCTGGCTGGATTACCGGTGACCCATTTTGGCGCCACCCTGGAGTTGCTGCGGGAATTGATGCCGGGGAGGTTTCAGGAACCCCCATTTTGGTGGAGGGAATCAACCGCCCGGAATGGCTTGTCTAACCATTGACATGCTTTTTTGATGGTGCTATAATAAATCAAATATCTTCTTTATTTTTATTTTATGAAAGGGTGGAGGTGGCGTCAGTGCCAGGAGCATACATCGACGCGAACGTATGCAAGGGCTGCGGATTGTGCGTAACCGCGTGTCCCAAAAGATCATTCAGATCGATGAGAAAACCATCAATATCAAAGGCTATGCGCCGGCCCATGTGGTGGATCAGGAGGCCTGTGTTGCCTGTGGCGCCTGTTATGCCATGTGCCCGGACTGTGCCATTACGGTAGAAAGGTAGGGTGAACTATGGCAAAGGTGTTGATGAAGGGAACGAGGCCATCGCAGAAGCGGCGATTTTGGCTGGATGCCGGTATTATTTCGGCTATCCTATCACGCCCCAGAATGAGATTCCAGAATATGTGTCGGCGGATGCCCCAGGTGGGCGGCGTCTTTCTGCAGGCAGAAAGTGAGCTTGCGGCCATCAATATGGTATATGGCGCAGCGGGCTGTGGCAAGCGGGTGATGACCAGCAGCAGCTCTCCGGGGATCAGCTTGAAGCAGGAGGGGCTGAGCTACATCGCGGGTGCGGAGCTGCCCTGCGTGGTGGTAAACATGGTACAGGGAGGCCCGGGCCTGGGAGGCATTCAGCCCGCCCAGAGCGATTACTATCAGGCCACCAGGGGCGGAGGGCATGGGGACTACGCATGGTGGTCTACACCCCCAGCACCGTTCAGGAGGCCGCCGAGATGGTGGTAAAGGCATTTGATGTGGCGGATCGGTACCGCATTGGCGTGATGATCCTGGGGGACGGTATGATCGGGCAGATCATGGGCCGGTGGATCTGGAGGCCATCGATCCCGGATACCAGGAGGTGAAAAAGCCCTGGGCCACCACCGGTATGGACAGCAAAAATGGTGTTCGTAGCGTGGTCAATTCCCTCTATATCAATCCGGACGAACTGGAGGAGGTCTGCCACCGGCTGGAGGCAAAGTACGAGGTGATCTCCGCCTTTGAGACCGATTATGAGTCCCTACATGGTGGAGGACGCCGATCTTCTTCTGGTAGCCTACGGCACCACCGCCCGTATCTGCAAGAGCGCGGTGGCAAAGGCCGGGAGGAGGGATCAAGCTGGGGCTTTTGCGGCCCAAGACGGTATGGCCCTTCCCTACGACGCCCTTTCCATGGCGGCGGAGGCAAGAAAAGCCGTCATCAGCGTGGAGATGAGCCTAGGCCAGATGGTGGACGACGTCCGCATCGCGGTAAACGGCAAATGCCCGGTGTATTTTACCGGACGGACGGGCGGGTCATTCCCACCCCAAGGAGATTCTGAACTTTGTAAAGGAGGTGGGCTAAATGGCCGCTTTTGAAAAACCCAAGGCCTTGACGGATGCACCCTTCCATTACTGCCCTGGCTGTACCCATGGGATCGCCCACCGGCTGGTGGCCGAGGCCATCGATGAGCTGGGCATTCAGGGCAAGACCATCGGCATTGCGCCGGTGGGCTGCGCCGTGTTCGCCTACAATTACTTTAACTGTGATATGCAGGAGGCCTCCCACGGCCGTGCGCCTGCGGTAGCCACCGGGATCAAGCGAGCCCTGCCGGATCGAGTGGTGTTCAGCTACCAGGGGACGGCGATCTGGCCAGCATCGGCGCCGCGGAGATCGTCTCCGCTGCTGCAAGGGGAGAGAAGATCACTGTGATCTTCATCAACAACGCCATCTATGGCATGACCGGCGGCCAAATGGCCCCACCACCCTTTTGGGCCAGAAGACCACCACCTCCCCTACGGGCGGAATCAGGATATCCAAGGCTATCCCATTCGCATGGTGGAGATGCTGTCCCAGCTGGATGGCGTGGCCTACGCCGAGCGGGTTTCCATGCACAATTATCCCAACGTGCTGAAGGCAAAGAAGGCTGTGAAGAAGGCCTTTGAAACCCAGCTCGCCGGAAAGGGCTTCGCCATTGTGGAGCTGCTTTCCACCTGTCCCACCAACTGGGGAAAATCCCCAGTAGAAGCCCTCAAGTTCATTGAGGAAGAGATGATCCCCAGTATCCTCTGGGCGTCTATAAGGAGGTGTAACCATGGAACATCGTATCGTGGTTGCGGGATTCGGCGGCCAAGGGGTTTTGCTCATTGGCCAGGTGCTCTGCTATGCGGGGATGGCCGAGGGGAAGAACGTCTCTTGGCTGCCCAGCTACGGCCCCGAGATGCGGGGGCGGCACCGCCAGCTGCAGCGTCATCGTCTCCGATGGAGAGATCGCCAGCCCCTGGTTACCGAGCCGGAAAAGCTTATTGTGATGAACCTGCCCTCCTTTAGCAAGTATGAGCCCCTGGTGGAAAAGGGCGGTACCATCTACGTCAACAGCAGCCTGATTGAGCTGAAGTCGGAGCGGGAGGACATCCAAAAGCGCTATGTCCCCTGTAACGAGGCCGCCATCGCCGTCGGCAATGGCCGGGCCGCCAATATGGCCATGCTGGGCGCCTTTTTGGCGGATACCGGCGTGGTATCCCTGGACAGCGCCATGAAGGCTCTGGCCAAGATCTTCGGCGAGCGCCGCGCCCATCTGCTTCCGTCAACGAGGAGGCCATGAAAAAAGGGCGCCGAGATGATGGTAAAGGCTAAACGCAAAAAAGAGCCCTTGGGGTTCTTTTTTTTGCGCAAAAGGGGATTCGTAGGCATTCAAATGGAAAAGGGCTTGCATTTTTTCGCCCTTTCCCATAGGGTAGAAGCGAGAAATCCCAGAGGAAGGGGAACCGCTATGCTGAACGACCTCCACGTCCATACCGCCTTTTCCGCCGATTCCGACACCCCCTTGCCGCCTATTGCCAGCGGGCGGTGGAACTGGGGATGGGCTGCGTCTGCTTTACCGACCATCTGGACTGCCATCCCCTGGACTCGGGCTGCGGCTATTACGACCCCCAGGCTTATTTTGAGGCCATTGAAACGGTCCGGGAGCAATACGGCGGCCGGATCCGCATCCTGGCAGGGGTGGAGTTCGCCGAGCCCCACCTCCATCCCGATCTGCTTCGGGAGTATCAAACCTATCCCTATGATTTCATCATCGGCAGCATTCATTGGGTAGGAGACCTGTTTCCCAGCCGGATGCAACGGGAGGGGATTCCCTCCATGGCCTATACCGACGGCTATTTCCGAGAGGTCTATTGCGCCGTTCGCCACGGCGGGTTCCAGAGCCTGGGGCATTTGGATTTCCCCAAGCGGTATTTCGGGAAAAGCCCCTTGGATACGGGGCTCATGGAGGACATCTTTCGCCTGATGGCGGAGCGGGAGATCCTGCTGGAGATCAACACCTCCGCTCTCCGTAAAGGGCTCCGGGAGCCCATGCCCAGCCGGGAACTCCTGCGGATGTACCGGGATGCCGGCAACCGGGACGTAACCATTGGCTCCGACGCCCATTTTGTGGAGGACCTGGCGGCGGATAACCAGGTGGCCCAGGCGTTGATCCAGGAGCTGGGGCTCCGGGAAGTGGTGTTCCTTCAAAAACAACGGGTGCCGGAGCAGGACCTTTAATCCAAGGCCCATCCAGATGCTGGATGGGCTTTTTTTGGGAAAACGCCCCAATAAGAGGGGATTTTTTGCGGGAGCGTGCGCTAGAATACGCCCCGATCATCCCGGATAAGATAGAAAAGGAAGGAATCATAAAATCCGCCTTAGAATCCCCCAGGCCGCCCTCCAGGGCCCCGGGAGATTGTTACAGGTTTTCACAAAGTATGGTATACTTTGAAGAAAAGGAGGCGAACAAATTTGCCGCTGTTTTCGGATATCAACACCTGGGCGGTCATCTGCCTGCTGGCCGGGCTGGTCCTCATGGTGGTGGAGATCTTCACCCCGGGCTTTGGCCTGGCGGGAGGCTCTGGGCTGGTTCTCATGGCCGCCGCCATCATTCTCCAGGCCAAGAGCATCCTGAGGCCCTGATTCTCACCGCTATCATCCTGGTGATTTTGGGCATTGCCTTTGCCATCGCGGTACGGTCCGCCCAGCGGGGAGGCTGGCCAACTCCCCTATCATCCTAAAGGATGCCATCACCGGCCAGGAGCCCCAGAAGGGAAGCCTGTTGGGGAAGACCGGCAGGACCGTCACCCCTCTGCGCCCCGCCGGCACCGCCGAGATCGAGGGGAATCCCATCAGCGTCATCACCCAGGGAGGCTGGCTGGATGCGGATGTGGAGGTCACCGTGGTGGGCACGGACGGCGTTACCCCTGTGGTACGCCGGGCCCGGGAACCGGAACAACAATAGTCCCGAATAAAGGAGAAACACATGTCAAGTTTTTTGCTGATTTCAACATCGTACCCGTGCTGATCGTAGCGGCCGTCATCATCGTATTTGCCGTCTTCTTCAGCTTTGTGCCCATCCGCCTGTGGATTTCCGCCACCGCCGCCGGGGTTAGGGTGGGCATCTTTAACCTCATCGGCATGCGGATCCGGAAGGTGTCCCCTCAGATCATCGTAAATCCCATGATCAAAGCCACCAAGGCCGGCCTGGATCTTTCCATTAACAAGCTGGAGGCCCATCATCTGGCGGGCGGCAATGTGGACCGGGTGGTCAACGCCCTGATCGCCGCCCAGCGCGCTGAGATCACCCTGGAGTTTGAACGGGCCGCCGCCATCGATCTGGCCGGCCGGGACGTCCTCACCGCTGTGCAGATGAGCGTCAACCCGAAGGTCATTGAAACGCCTGTCGTCGCCGCGATTGCGAAGGACGGCATCGAGCTGCGCGCCAAGGCCCGGGTTACCGTCGGGCCAACATCGACCGCCTGGTGGGCGGCGCCGGAGAGGAAACCATCATCGCCCGGGTCGGCGAGGGCATCGTCACCACCGTGGGTTCCGCCGATAGCCATAAGGCTGTGCTGGAAAACCCCGATCTGATCTCCCGTACCGTCTTGGCCAAGGGCCTGGACGCCGGGACCGCCTTTGAATTCTCTCCATCGACATCGCGGATGTGGACGTGGGGCGCAACATCGGCGCGCAGCTGCAGACCGATCAGGCCGAGGCCGACAACCGCATCGCGCAGGCCAAGGCGGAGGAGCGCCGCGCCATGGCCGTCGCCCACGAGCAGGAAATGGTCGCCGCCGTCCAGGAGATGCGCGCCAAGGTGGTGGAAGCCCAGGCTCAGGTTCCTGGCCATGGCGGAGGCTTTCCGGGCCGGAAACCTTGGGGTTATGGATTACTACAACATGCAGAACATCCAGGCCGATACCACCATGCGCAAGCAGATCGCCGGAGATGCCGGCCAGCAGGACGGCTAATGGAAAGGACGTGACGCCATGCCCATGATTGGAACCCTAGCGGGGATCCTTCCCGTCTTGATTATCCTCTTGGTGGTGGCGGTATCCGTTAGCGCCAGGGGAAAGCAGCGGCGCGCGTCCCATGTGGATTGGCACCGGATTCTGGAGGAGATCACCCAGGACGATGGCGAATCCTTTCCGGAGGAGGGTAGCGCCTTTCCGGATGCCGAAGCTCCGGGGGCGGATGCCATTCGCGCCTGGGCAGGGACAGCGCCTGAGCCCGCGTTTGCCGTCCAAACCAAATTGGAGGCGGCCTATGAGGAGGAGGGTATGGGCCAGCATACCGCCCAGGGTGGGGAAGAGCGCCATGCCACCCGCCCAGCCTGGATGGAGCCCACCTCCCTGGAGAAAGACCGCAGAAGCGCCATCGACCTTAATCGGATGCGTGAGGCGGTGATCTTATCGGAGATCATCCGCCCGCCGCTCTCCAAGCGCCGCCGGGAACGGATTTAGCGCCCCATAGAAAAGAAAAAAAGCCGGGAGTTGCCTCCCGGCTTTTTTGGGCTTTTTGAGACTTATGGGGCCAATTCCGGCCAATTTGGGCCAAGAAGGGCCTTCTTGGCCCAATGGGAATCCTGCATCAGAGCTCTGCCGACGCCGATGAGATCGGCCTTGCCGTTTTGCAGCAGTTCCTCCGCGGCCTGGACGTCGGTGATGCCCCCTGTCAGGATCACTGGGATGGAGACGGTCTCCTTGATGGCCTGGGTAATCTCCCCAAAATAGCCCTGTTCTGGAGCGCCCTCTGGCCGGCGGTAGCCGCAGAATCCTCCGGAGATGTCCAGCAGGGCGACTCCGGCCCGCTCAAACTCCTGGGCCGCCTGTACGCTGTCCTGGATGGTGGCGCCTCCCTCCATGTAATCGCAAGCCCCCAGCCGCAGGGCGATGGGGTAGTTCTGGCCAACCTGGGCCCGTACCGCTTGGATAACCTCCAGATGCAGCCGGATACGCCCTGAAAGGCTGTTTCCGGCGTAATCGTCCCTTCGATGGTTGGTGAGGGGGAATAGTATTGATTTAGTAGATATCCGTGAGCGGAGTGGATTTCTACTCCATCGAATCCCGCCGCCTTGGCCCGCGCCGCCGCTTTGGCAAATTGCTCTACCACTCGGCGGATGTCCGCCTGGGTCATCTCCTGTGGAAGCATAGGGGAATCGGTCTTTTGATTGGGCATCTTTACAGCGCTGGCGCTGATGCTTTTATGGCCGGTTACTTCGGATTTTGCCTGCCCTCCGGCGTGGTTGATCTGTGCAATCGCTTTGGAACCATTCTGGTGGATGGCTGACGCAATCCGGCGCAGGCCCGGGATGTCATCATCCTGCGCGATGGATACCTGGTTCCGGCTGGCCTTGCCCTCCGGGCTGATATAGCTATGCTCGGTGATCACCAACCCAATACAGCCTCCCTGGGTTTTCTCCAGATAGTAGTCCACAAGGGCTTGGGTGACGCGCCCTTCCTCATCGGCCTTGGCGGTGGCCATAGGAGGCATCACCAAACGATTATGAAGGCGCAGCGATCCGATTTCCATGGGGGTGGTCAAATGTTTCATGAGCGTCCTCCTTCTTTATGGGGTTATTCTACCACAAACGCCCCAGCCGGCAACTCGTTTTTTGAAGCCATTTATGGGCTGTACCATCCCGCTCCTTCCGGCTATAATAAGGCGGGAGGTGGCTTATGCAGTCCGTAATTCCAATTATTGCTGGAATCCTGGGAGGGGCGCTGTTTCTCTTGGCGTTGATCCCCGCCTGGATTCAAGGTTGGCGGTATACCTTTTGGAACGGGCACCCAAAGCCTGGTGGCGGGGGACTCCCCACCCGGGCGATGCCCTTCGGCTTTGGGGTGGATGCTGGCGGGTAGCCTTTTCATCTACGCCACGGCTTACCTGGCCGGCCGGGGGATTTTTTATAATGCCCTGGTGAAAGCCGATGCCCTCCACTATATCGAGATCGCGAAAACGGTTATACCAACCTGGGGGAGACCCGGTACTTTCTGGTGTTTTTCCGCTGTTTCCCTATGCCATGAAGGCCATGACCTATCTGACGGGCAGCTATCTTCTTTCGGCAATTCTCCTGAACAATGGATTTCTTTACGGTGCCATGTGGTATCTATACCGCATGGGATGCCGCTATTATGGCCGGGGAACGGCTTTTCGGGCGGCAAAATACATAAGCCTATTTCCCCTGGCCCTGTTTTTCCGCAATCCCTATACGGAGAGCCTCTTTTTACTGCTATCGGTGGCTTCCATCTATTATGCCATGGAAGGAAAACTGCCGTTGTCCGGGATTTTGGGGCTACTGTGTGCCCTATGCCGGTCCACTGGCGTGATCCTGATGCTCCCCATATTCATGGAGGGATCCGTTCCTGGCGCATGGGGGAGATTCCCTTTACCAGGCGGTTCTATGGACCCTTCTGCCCCTTGTGGGAACCGGGGCCTATCTTTACCTCAACTATGCTGTGGCGGGAAACCCGTTCCAGTTTCTGACCTATCAGAAGGAGCATTGGTACAACGGGTTTGCCTCCTATCCCCACAGCCTGGTTACCACCACCCGCCATTTGCTACAGAACGCGGAGGCCGCCCTAACCCCTTTTTTGGATTACCCAGTTTGTGGCCATCCTGCTGTTTGGCGGGCTGCTGGCCACGGGGGGACGGAAGCTGCATCCCACCCATTTTGCCTATGCCGTCGCGGGATTCTATCTCATGCTGTCCCAAACCTGGCTGCTGTCGGGCGCCCGCTATCTTATGGGACTGGCCCTTCCCTTTTTATATCCTGGGCCGTTGGGCGGAAAAGCCGTTGGTGGATTCCGCCGTCACCTTATTGAGCGTTCTGGGGCTGTTTGCCATCACCTGGCTATTTGCTTCGGGCATTCCCATCTACTAGGAGGGAAATAACCATGGAGGAGAAGACCAACGTAATGCGTATGCTGGACCAGAAAAAGATTCCCTACCGAGCCCATTACTATGGCGCGGGGGAGGCTCTGGCCGGCATCCAGGTGGCCCAACTGCTGGGGAGGACCCAGCCCGGGTGTTCAAAACCCTGGTGACGGTGGGCCATTCCCGGCAAAACTATGTGTTTGTGATTCCCGTTGGGGAGGAATTGGATCTGAAAAAGGCGGCGCGGACGGTGGGGGAGAAGGCGATCGAGATGGTGAAGTCCAAGGATCTGTTGTCGCTGACAGGCTATGTCCATGGAGGATGCTCGCCCATCGGCATGAAGAAGCCCTTTCCTACCATTCTTCATGAGAGCGCACGGGCCTTTGACGCCATCCTGTTCAGTGCAGGGCGTATTGGCGCCCAGGTGGAGGTATCGCCGGAGGATCTGAAAAGGATGGTCAACTACCGTTTTGCAGACCTGATCAAATAAAAAGCCGCCCAATGGGCGGCTTTTTGCTGGCTTTATCGATCAGGCGAAGCAGACGTTCACTGCCCGAAGCTTGCGGCTGTCCTTGGGGTCGGTCTCGGTGTCATAGGTGACCTTCTGGCCTTCTTGCAGGGATTTGAACCCATCGGCCTGGATGGCGGAAAAGTGGACAAACATCCTCGCTGCCGTTGTCGTTGGCGATGAAGCCGAACCCCTTTTCCTCATTAAACCATTTTACAGTACCGTTATTCATAACCAGTACCTCCTAAAAGATGTTATTCAAAATCGTGCATATAAAAACCGCTGGCGCAAGTCAAAATGAAATTGACTTACGGCCAGCGGCAATCAATGTACATTTAGAATACGATTTCACTATACACTGCCGGCGAAGGAATAGCAAGCATTGTTTTTTGCGGAAATCTGCCGATTGTAAGGGGATGATGGAAACTGCCTCCATCAACCCTCAAAGGGAAGGGAAGATTTGCCGCCCGATAGATCTGCCGCAATACGTTGATGGTGCCGTTTTTGATGGGGCTCTTTTTCCATGGCGGCGGCCATTTCTCCGCGTCGGCGGTAGACGTCGTGAATGGCGCTGATAAGGCTTTTTAGGGGTCAAATCCTTCTGCTCCAGCATCACCCCATAGTTCATGGACTGAAAGTATCTCGCGTTGAGGATCTGATCCCCCGGCTGACCTCCTTGGGGAGAGGAATCAGCACCGAGGGCTTCATGAGGCACAGCAGCTCAAAGATGGTATTAGCACCCGCCCGCCCGATCATCAGATCACAGAGAGCAAAAATAGTCGGCCAGCTCGGCATCCACGTATTCAAACTGCTTATAGCCCTGTTGCGTGAGGCTGGGGTTTAAATTCCCCTTGCCCCGCACGTGGATGACATTGTACTCCATGAGGATGGCGCCGAGGGCCTCCTCAAGCGCGGCGTTGACGGCGGCGCTGCCCTGGCTGCCCCCATAAAGAGCAGCACGGGCTTCTGGTCAAATCCCAGGGCTGTCCGGGCTCTGGCAGCGTTGCCGTGGGTGATCTCGTCCCGGATGGGCGATCCAGTCCATACGGCCTTGTCCCCCGGCGATGCCCAGCTCCTTGGGATCGAAACTGGTGCAGATGACGGATGCTTTGGGGGCGCTAAGCTTGTTGGCAAGACCTGCGGTATAGTCGCTTTCATGAAGGACAACCGGCACTCCGGCGGATTTGGCGCCGAATACCACCGGCACCGATACAAATCCGCCTTTGCTGAACAGCACCCGGGGCTTTAAATCCCGTAGAATCCGCTTGCTCTGGCCCATGCCGCGGATGACCTTAAAGGGATCGGTAAAGTTCTTCCAGGTAAAATACCGGCGGAACCGGCCGCTCTGGATGGGATGATAGGCCACCCTTCCACCTGTTCGATGAGCTTTCGCTCGATGCCTTCCTCGGTGCCCAGATAGTGGATTTCCCATCCGTCCCGGAGCAGATAGGGTACCAGCGCAATATTGGGGTTACGTGGCCGGCTGTTCCGCCGCCGGTCAGAACGATTCGTTTTTTCATGAAATAACCGCCATTCCTGGTTAAAATGCAACCACCATTCTACCATAGATGATAGGGCACTGGCTTTTAATATGCATCCGTGCGGAATTTTTTGTCCGGTTTGTTTTTCAAAAGAAAAGAGCGGCTCCATTTTCTGGAACCGCTCTGGCCAGCTGAGCCTGTGCCTTTATTGCCCAATCAACGCCGTGCCATTGGCTGCATAGCCGTTTTATCTCCGCCACATGGGAGCGCCTACTAGGCGCCTGGCTTGACCACAGGGCCGGCCTTGGTATCCTCCACCACATAGCCCAGGGCGGTGATCTGATCCCTGAGAGCATCGGCGGCGGCGAAGTCCCGGGCGGCACGGGCGGCTTGGCGTTGCTCCGCCAGATCCAGCACCTCCTGGGGAATGGGAGCCTCGGCCTTGAGCTGGATGCCCAGCACGTGGAGCAGCTCCTCCAAAAGCCCTTTGGCGGCGGCCGAACCCTCCGCGGAACCACCGTCCACGAACACCGTGTTGGCCTCCCGTACCAGATCAAAGATTACGCCCAACGCATCGGCGGTGTTGAGGTCGTCGTCCATAGCGGCTTTGAACCGATCCCGGTACTGGGGCAGGGACGCTGTAAACGCCGCCTCCCGGGGAGCTTCTCCCCAGGGGGCGTCCGCGATTCGGGAGAGAAGGTCATGGGCGTTGCGTATGCGGCTGAGCGCCGCCTCTGCCTGGACGATCAAATCCCGGCTGTAGTTGATGGGGCTCCGGTAGTGGACTGAGAGCATGAACAGCCGCACCGCCATGAGGTCGAACTCGGTGGAGATGTCCCGGATGGTGAAGAAGTTGTTTAAGGACTTGCTCATCTTCCGGTTGTCCACGTTGATGTACCCATTGTGGAGCCAATACCGGGCAAAGAGGCTTGCCAGTGGCTCCCTCCGATTGGGCGATCTCGTTGTCGTGATGGGGGAAGATCAAGTCCTGGCCCCCGGTGTGGATGTCAAAGGTCTCCCCAAGGTATTTCATGCTCATGGCGCTGCACTCCACGTGCCAGCCCGGCCGGCCCTTGCCCCAGGGGAATCCCAGCTGGGCTCGCCGGGCTTAGCGGCCTTCCACAGGGCGAAGTCCATGGGGTCCCGCTTGATCTCAGCCACGTCCACCCGGGCGCCAGCCTCCAGCTCATCCAGGTTCTGGCCCGACAGCTTAGCATACCCCGGAAACTCCTTGGCAGCGTAGTAAACGTCCCCTTGGCTTTCGTAAGCCAGGCCGTTTTGAATGAGCTTTTCGATAAGGGCGATGATCTCCCCAATGTGCTCGGTTGCAAGGGGGCTACCGTAGGCCGCTCTACGTTGAGGCCGTCGGCGTCCACATAGTATTCCCGAATAAACCGGTCCGCCAGCTCCTTGACGGTGATACCCAATTCGTTTGCCTTGTTGATCATCTTGTCATCGATATCGGTAAAGTTCTGGACCCGGGTTACGTCGTAGCCCAGGTATTCAAAGTACCGGCGCAGGGTATCAAAGACGATGAACGGCCGGGCGTTGCCCAGGTGAAAGTAGTTGTATACGGTGGGCCCGCAGGAATACATGCCCACCTTGCCGGGGGTGATGGGAACGAACTCCTCTTTTTTACGGGTCATGGTGTTATAGAGTTTCATGGGAATCCTCCTCCTTTGTCATCTGTTGTATGATGCCCTCCAAGGCTTCGATGCGGCTTCGCAGCTCGGCCATCTCCCCGCGGACGGGGTCGGGCAGGTGTACCTGATCCAGATTGGGCTTTATATTCGCATTCCTCCATATCGCATTCGGCACAGGAGCCGATGGGCCGGCCGTGAGGACAGGCGCTGCGGCGGACGATGCGCCCGGGCACGCCCACCACGGTGCAGTAGGGGGGACCTCCTCCAGCACCACGGCTCCGGCTCCTATTTTACTGCCCCGGCCCACGGTAAACGGCCCTAGGATCTTGGCGCCGGCCGCCACCACCACGTCGTCTTCGATGGTGGGGTGCCGCTTGCCGGTATCCTTGCCGGTGCCGCCCAGGGTGGCGCCCTGATAGATGGTAACGTTGTTGCCGATGACGGCGGTTTCCCCAATGACCACCCGGAGGCGTGGTCGATGAACAGCCCGCTCCCGATCTTCGCGGCGGGATGAATGTCCACGCCGGTGAAGAAGCGGTTTAGGGCGGCGATGAACCGAGGCAGAAACCGGGCCCCATGCGGTATAGAGCATGAGCCCGGCGATGCCACCGGATGGCATGAAAGCCGGGGTAGCACATGAAGATTTCAAAGCCGTTCCGGGCGGCGGGATCCCCTCCTTTACAGCTCTAATATCGTTTCTCAGATTGCGTAGATACATCCCTTTATCCCACCAAAACACCAAAATAAAAATAACCGCCTCCTAAGAGACGGTGATGACCGCGGTTCCACTCCCGTTGAGGCGGGCAAACGCCCGAGCCTCCCCTTGACGCCGTAACGTGGCGAGCGTCCTTCCACTCATGCGGAAGGCGGCTCCTGCGGCGCAACTTCACGGTTCCCTCACAGCGGACGGGCTTTCAGCCGGTGGCCCATCCTCTCTTGGCCGGAGCTGGAACGGCTACTAACCGCGATCCAAGCCTTTTTTTTTTTCTCATTATAGCATGTTCGTCAAATCGGTCAACGGCTCTTTTCACTAGGATATGCAGAACCGTATATTCCCGTGCATCCCAATCCATCCTTGTGATGCTGATTTGCACTGGACAACTTCGCCGGATATACGCATATGCGTATATAACGCAGGAGAGAATTCTCTAAAATTTTTAGAGGAGTGTCCCATGCAAATTAAAGGAAGCTATTGTTCTGCGCTTTCAGCAGATATGCAAAGAACGAAACATTGCGTATAATTATTTGGCTCGACAAGCGGGAATTCCGCCGCCTACCGTTTACGGTATGATGGATGATAGCCGGAGAGATTTGTCGGTCTAAATATACGCAAATGCGTAACGCAGACGCGGATAGCTCTCTACAATTTTTTTGAAGGAGCATCCTATGCAGGTAAAAGAGGCTATCGTTTTACGTTTTCAACAGATATGTCGGGAACGCAATATCGCATACAATGACCTGGCGCGGCGGGCTGGGGTATCCCCCTCCACCGTTTACAGCATGATGGACGATGGCCGCAGGGATTTGTCCGTCATTACGGTCAAAAAGCTATGCGATGGTTTGGATATGGGGCTTGGGGAGTTTTTGACGCCGCCATATTCGATCATCTTGACCAAGAGATCAAATAAAAAAGGCCCCCAAGGGGCTTTTTTCGTGTATACTAATACGAATCAAAGAATGTTCCAATCCTAGGAGGAATGGGCCTATGAAATGGCTGATGCGGGTTCTTTCCGCTCTTGCAGGGTGGCGGTTACCATCGCTCTTTTGCTTACCGTGATCCGGGGAGTGGCCCTGGACCAAGATCACTACCTGGATCAATACCGGAAAAACGGTACGGCGGCGGCTATCGGCACCGATGAAGCCGGGCTTTCCGTCATTACCGATAACCTGATCCAGTACCTCTCCGGCAAAACCGACACGCTCTCCGCTCAGGTGGAGATCGACGGCCAGACCCGGGAGTTCTACAACCAGCAGGAGCGGGATCACATGGTGGATGTCCAGCGGGTGATGAACACCGTCAACACCTTGTCCTATGCGCTGTACGCCTTTACCCTTATCGTGCTGGCGGCGGCGTTGTTCCTGCCGGAAAATGGCGGATCAATCCCTTTCTGCCCCTTTTTAATCGGCATGGGCCTGGGGATTCTCGCCCTGGCGGCCCTGGGCTGCTACGCCTACTTTGACTTTAGCGGTTTCTGGACCGCCTTCCATGGAGCGCTGTTCCGTAATGATCTGTGGATTCTAAACCCCGCCACCGATTATCTCATCCGTCTGGTGCCCGAGCCCTTCTTCTTTGCCACCTGCATGAAGATCGTGGTGCAGTGGGGCCTGGTGCTGGCAGCGGCCTTTGTGGCCATCATCGTCACCCGGATCATGGGTAGGAAAAAGATGCGGTTGAAGATCTTTCGGGAGGAAAGCGGGGAGGAAGCATGAGCTATCGGGAAAAGCCCAGGCCCGGGCGGAAGCACTTCTTAGCCGAGGCCAAGGTTACGTGCTGGCCGTTGAATCCTCCTGTGATGAGACCGCCGCCGCCGTTGTGGACCTCAATCAGCGGGTTTACAGCAACGTGGTGGCCTCCTCCGCCAAGGTGTTTGAGGCCTATGGCGGCGTGGTGCCGGAGATTGCATCCCGGAAGCATATGGAGCTGCTGCCCCATGTGGTGGAAAAGGCCTTTGCGACGCGGGCCTTACCCTTGACGACATCGATTGCGTCGCCGGCACCATGGGCCCTGGCCTGGTGGGAGCCCTCCTCTGCGGCCTAAGCTACGCCAAAGCCCTGGCCTTTGGCCGGGATCTGCCCTTTATCGGGGTGAACCATATGGAGGGGCATATCGCCGCCAACCAGCTGGAGGGCCCCATGGACTATCCCCATATCTGCCTGACGGTGTCGGGAGGCCATACGCAGCTTTTGTATGCTCAGGACCCGGTAACCTTCTATCAAATGGGCCAGACGGTGGACGACGCGGCGGGAGAGGCCTTTGATAAGGCCGCGCGCGCTTTGGATCTGCCGTACCCCGGCGGACCCAATCTGGAGCGCTTGGCCCGGGAGGGGGGATGAGAACGCCTACGCTTTACCCGGCCCAAGCTGAAACGCCCCATGGACTTTCTCCTTTTCCGGCATCAAGACGGCGGTCATCAATCTGCTCCATACGGCGGAGCAGCGGGAGAGAAGATCAACCGGGCTGATGTGGCCGCCTCTTTCCAAAAGGCCGTGGTGGGGATGCTGCTTCACAACGCCTTTGCCGCTTGCTGGGAGATGGATGTCCATACCCCTGGCCATCTGCGGCGGGGTGGCGGCCAACGGCTATCTTCAGAACCGGGCTGCTGCTGAGGCTGGGGCACTGGGGATCAAGTTTCATTTGCCCTCTCAGGCCATGTACCGATAACGCCGCCATGATCGGGGCGGCGGCGGTCAACCGTATCAAAACCGGCAGTTTATGGGGCTGTCCACCAATGCGGTTCGGGATTGAAGCTCCAGTATATGCAGGACGCCCTGCATATATGAAGGGTAATTTTATACCAAAAGTAGGGCGAATTTACATACATATCCGTATATTCATTTTTGCACGGCTGTGGAAAACCCAGGACAAACTAATGGAAATTGGGGCCACGCCCTGTGGATAACTCTGTGGACAGTGCATAAGCCGTTGCATATACAGGGATTTCCCCAAATAATACAAAATGTAACATGGATTTAACTCCATTTTCATGCAAGAAGCATGAAACTTCTTTCCCCAACATACCAATGCAAATGATAGGATTTTTGGGGAGAGGATATCCATGAAAAACTGGCGAGAGAAAAAGGGGTTGTTTTGGGAGGATGCATTTGGCGGCGCTACTGGCGGTTCCGGTGATGCTGTGCGGCCTGACCCTTACGGCGGAGGGCAGCACCCCCAAAGGTGATCATCGACCCGGGTCATGGCGGGTTCGATCCCGGGGCTATCAGGGTCACCGGCACCCATGAGGACGACCTCAACCTTGCGGTATCGGAATTTTGCGGGATGAGCTTCAGGATCGAGGGGTAGAGGTGGAGATGACCCGCACCGACGGCAACGCCATCTCCAACACCAAGACCAACGATATGTACACCCGGCGGAACCTCATCAGCAAGAGCGGTGCCCACTGCGCCATCATCATCCATATGAACAGCAACCAGAACGCCAGCGTTCGGGGGCCGGTGAGCATCTATTATAGCTCCAGTGAAAACGGGGCGAAGCTGGCAAAATACATCCAAGCGGAACTGAACAGCCAGCTGAATCCCGCCAAGAAGCGGACCGCCTACGGGGAATCCTTCTTCATCCTAAAGGGGGAAAGGCTCCCAGCGTTATTGTGGAATGCGGCTTCTTGAGCAACCGGGACGAGGAATGGCTTTTAAAGCAGGAGAGCTATCAGAAGCGGCTGGCGGTGGCCATCGCCGATGGGGTATGCAAATACCTCTACGGGGAGGACGGCCCCACCATCACCCCCGGGCCCAACCCCTATCAGAGCCCCATTCCCTGATGAGATGCCCGCCTCTCCCGCGCCGGAGGAGAACCAGCCGGAGGAGGGGGATTCCGTTCCGATGACGCAGAATAGCGTAGTGTCCCGGGGATTCTATGATAAAATAGGGTATCCCTTGGGGCGCGGCCCTGAAAGGAGATAAGCCATGGAGCAGAACCAAGCGCCCTCTGCGACAGGGGCCAGATTCAGATGCTGGCGTACGCCTATATGGGGGACGCCCTTTACGATGCCTTCGTTCGGGACAGGCTGATCCGCCGCCACCCGGGGGGAGACGGCCCACCAGCCCATCTCCGGGCGGTTCGGGTGGTCCGGTGCGGAGCCCAGGCAAAGACGGCCCTTGGCATTCTGGATTCCCTGACCGCAGGAGCGGATATTTTTCGCCGGGGACGGAACGCCAAATCGCCCACGGTGCCCAAAATGCTGACGTGGGCGAATACCGGTTGGCCACCGGCTTTGAGGCCCTCTTGGGCTACCTGCATTTGCACGGGAAACGGGGAGAGGCTCCAGGAGATATTGGCACTGTGCGAGGCACAGGGATGGGAGGACGAATAAAAATGGGTAGAGTTGCGTTGCGGGTGGAGCTGGTGTCCCACACCATGGATCCCCAGCAGAATGTGGCCCTGGGGGCAAAGCTGTGCTATTCCGGCGCCGATGTGGACGAGCTGAAAAAGGGTAGAGGCCCGGGATCAGGCGAAGTTTATCCAGGTATTGATGGATATGGGGCATCTGTCCCCGGTGGAGCACGCCAGCTTCACCTTTGCCATTGAAGGGGTTTCCCGATCCTTCTAGCCCAGATCACCCGCCATCGGATTGCCAGCTTTTCGGTTCAATCCCAGCGGTATGTGGATATGGCCCATGAGGAGGGCTGCTTTTGATTATATCCTGCCTCCGGCCATCGAAGCGCTGGGGGAGGATGCGGTGGAGGCGTTCCATCAGCAGATGATGACCATCCAGGGCTGGTATAACGACTGGCAGAAGAAGCTGGGCGGCAAGGGGAGAGCAGCAATGAGGACGCTCGCTTTGTGCTGCCCAACGCCGCCGGCACCAAGATGCTGGTGACCATGAACGCTCGGGAATTGACCCATTTCTTCTCCCTTCGGTGCTGCAACCGGGCCCAGTGGGAAATACGCGCCCTTAGCTGGGAGATGCTGCGCTTAGCTAGAAAGGCGGCTCCAGCCCTCTTCTGCAACGCGGGCCCCGGATGTCTTTCCGGTCCCTGCCCCGAGGGCAAGAAATCCTGTGGTCGGATGGAAGAGGTCCGGCGCCGGGCACAGGAGCTGGGCTGATATGGCGCAGGAGTATATCTATGGCATCAACCCCGTAAAGGAGGCCCTTGCCGCCGGCCGGGAGTTTGAAAAGCTCTATGTGACCAAGTCCTCCCAGGCCGTGAGCCGCCTGGCCGCCAGAGTGCGGCAGAGCGGCGCGCCGGTGATCCAGGTGGACGAGCGCCGCTTGGATCAGATCATCGGGGAAAAGGTGGTTCATCAGGGCATCTGCGCCCTTTTGAGCGAGATCCCATTTGTGGAGGTGGAGGAGATCCTGGCCATGGCCGGGAACGGAGGAAGCGCCCCTTCTGGTGGTGCTGGACGGCGTTCAGGACCCCCACAACCTAGGGGCCATCGCCCGGAGCGCCGAGGCCCTGGGGGCCCATGGCTCATTTTGCCCAAGCGCCGCAGCGCGCCGGTTTCGGCTACCGCTATGAAGGCTTCTGCGGGAGCCCTCAACCATCTCCCGGTTGCAAGAGTAGGGAACCTGGCCTCCTGTCTGGATGCCCTTAAGAGGAAAGGACTCTGGATAGCGGGAGCGGATATGGGCTGCCCCGATGCCGGCAAAACCAACCTTGCCGGCCCTTTGGCCCTATGCCTGGGCGGAGAGGGGGGAGGGCCTTTCTCCTCTGCTCCTGGATAAGTGCGACATCAAGGTGGGTATCCCCATGGAGGGGGCTACCAGCAGCCTTTAACGTGTCGGCGGCGGCCGCCATCCTGCTCTATGAGATCGGCCAGCAGCGGAGGGGTTAGGATGGAGCAGGGCCCTGCCATCCTGCTGGCGGATGGCTACAATATCCTCATGGCCTGGGAAAAGGCGGGGGGATATGGAGCTGTCCCATGCCAGGAAGCTCTCATCGAGCGGATGGATAACTACGCCGGCGCCACAGGAATCCGGTGCATCCTGGTGTTTGATGGCCATCGGGTGGAGGGAAACCCTGGCAGTGTCGCCTCCTGGGACACCATGGAGGTGGTCTATACCCGGACGGGCAAAGCGCCGACAGCTACATTGAACGGACCTGCTTTGAACTGATGGAGCAGGGCTGCCGGGTGGCTGTGGTATCGGGAGATGGGATGATTCAGAGCTTGGCCCTTGGGATGGGAGCGCTGCGCGTTACCCCGAGGAGTTTCTGCGGGAGATGGAACGCGCTGCCCAGGAGGTGCTCCGTCAGCAGCCTGCCGGTCGAGAACGAATTAGCCTCTTGGACGGGGCGGATGCACGGACAGTGGCCATCCTGGAACGGATGCGCCGGGAATAGAAAGGGGAGCGCCATGGAGCATTTTGAACGGTTCCGGGATCTGGAGGACGATGAATTGGTTCTTCTTGCCCGGGAAGATGACGACGCCCTTACCTATCTGATGCTGAAATACAAGAACCTGGTCCGAGCCAAGGCCAGAAGCTATTTCCTTATGGGAGCGGATAGCGAGGATATCCTTCAGGAGGGGATGATGGGGCTCTATAAGGCTATTCGGGATTACAAGCCTGAGATGTCCAGCTTCCGGGGATTCGCGGAGCTATGCGTTACCCGGCAGATCATCAGCGCTGTTAAAACCGCCACCCGTCAGAAGCATATGCCTCTTAACAGCTATGTGAGCCTTAATAAGCCGGTCTATGACGCCGATGACCGGACTCTCCTGACGTGATGCCGGGCCAGTCGGCGCTGGATCCGGAGAGATCATCCTGGGGAGGAGAACCGTTCTGCTATGGAGGCCCACATCAAAAAGGAGCTTTCAGAGATGGAACGATCGGTCTTGGAACTGTATCTGACGGGCATGAGCTATGGGGAGATCGCGGAGCGTCTGGACCGGCCTCTGAAGAGCATCGACAACGCCCTGCAGCGCATCAAGACCAAGCTGTCGGGATTTTTGCGGTAATCGGCCCAAATCCGTTGACAAACCCCTGGGGATGGGCTAGAATGTTACTCGCATAATTTATGAGATTTGGCACATTTGCGGGTGTAGCTCAGTGGTAGAGCTCCAGCTTCCCAAGCTGATCACGTGGGTTCGATTCCCATCACCCGCTCCAATTCTAACCAAAAGCGGCTGGGTTGCCGCCCTAAGCAAAAGGAGAGAGAGAAATGGCGAAAGCGAAATTTGAGCGGACGAAGCCCCATGTAAACATCGGCACCATAGGTCACGTAGACCATGGCAAGACCACCCTGACCGCCGCCATCACCATGGCGCTGAGCAAGCAGGGCCATGCGGAGGCGACGAAGTATGACGAGATAGACAAAGCGCCGGAGGAAAGAGAGCGCGGAATCACAATCAATACGGCGCACGTGAGTATGAGACGGACAACCGTCACTATGCCCATGTGGACTGCCCCGGCCACGCGGACTATGTGAAGAACATGATCACCGGGGCGGCGCAGATGGACGGTGCGATTCTGGTGGTAAGCGCGGCGGACGGCCCGATGCCCCAGACCCGGGAGCACATTCTGTTGGCCCGTCAGGTAGGGGTGCCGTACATCATCGTGTTCATGAACAAGGTGGATATGGTGGACGACGAGGAGCTGTTGGAGCTGGTGGAGATGGAGATCCGGGATCTGCTGAGCACCTACGAGTTTCCCGGGGACGATATTCCGGTGATCCGTGGAAGCGCGCTGAAGGCGCTGGAGGCGGCGCAGAGCGACGCAGACGTAAGCAGCGATCCCTGGTGCAAGCCCATCTTAGAGCTGATGGATGCAGTAGACAGCTACATTCCCACGCCGGAGCGTGCCAGCGACCTGCCGTTCCTGATGCCGGTAGAGGATGTATTCAGCATCACGGGCCGCGGTACGGTAGCGACGGGGCGTGTGGAGCGCGGAACGGTAAAGATCCAGGATACGGTGGAGATCGTAGGTCTGCGGGAGACCCGGAGCACGGTGGTAACAGGAGTGGAGATGTTCCGGAAGCTGTTAGAGCAGGCAATAGCGGGGGACAACATCGGGGTACTGCTGCGGGGCGTGCAGCGTACGGAGATTGAGCGCGGGCAGGTGCTGGCGAAACCGGGGACGATTCATCCCACACCCACTTCAACGGGCAGGTGTACGTGCTGACCAAGGAGGAGGGCGGCCGTCATACGCCGTTCTTCAACGGATACCGTCCGCAGTTTTACTTCCGGACCACGGACGTAACGGGAGTGATCAAGCTGCCGGAGGGCGTGGAGATGGTGATGCCGGGCGACAACATCGACATGGAGATCACGCTGATCACGCCCATCGCGTTGGAGGAAGGGCTGCGGTTTGCAATCCGTGAGGGTGGCCGTACGGTAGCCTCTGGCGTTGTCACTGGCGTTATCGAGTAAATAATTCTGTGAATCTGGGGTCAAGGGCCAATGCCTAGGCCCCTTTTTTTCTACCCTTTTAGCGGACAAAAGCCCCAATGCGGGGGCTTGTCCGCTAAATTTGCGTTGACAGCATTTGGCGGTTATGCTATTCTTTATAGGCTAACCCCATAAGGGGCTTTTTCTTAATCATGTTCAAAACCAGCTTAGGAGGTGTTTACCATGCGCGTAAAAGTGACTTTGGCTTGCAGCGAGTGTAAACAGCGGAATTATGACACTATGAAGAATAAAAAGAATGATCCGGACAGGCTTGAGCTGAACAAGTACTGCAAGTTCTGCAAAAAGCACACCTCCCATAAAGAAACCCGGTAGGGCGGGGGGAGCGAGATGGCAAAACCGGTTATCAGCAAAAAAGCGCGGAGAAGAAGCCCAATATCTTTGTCCGCATGAAACGATACTTCAAAGAGGTCGGAGCGGAGCTTAAAAAGACCGTGTGGCCCACCAAAAGGACCTGGTCAAGTACACCGGCGTGGTACTGGCCTTTATCGTGGTTTTGCTGTGGTGGTGGGAGCCATGGACTTTGCTTTGGTGGAACTGCTGAACCTCATCGTACGATAGGGGGAGCATAGCCATGAGCGAAGAAAAAGCCTATTGGTATGTGGTTCATACCTATAGCGGATATGAGAATAAGGTAAAAGCCAACCTGGAGAAGGCGGTGGAGAACCGTGGTCTCCAGGACTATATCGTCGAGGTAAAGGTGCCCATGGAGGACACCATCGAGATCAAGAACGGCAAGCGGAAAACCGTGGCCCGGAAGGTCTACCCCGGCTATGTAATGGTGAAGATGATCCTCACCGATGAGAGTTGGTACGTGGTGCGCAATACCCGTGGCGTTACGGGATTTGTGGGCCCGGGATCGCCCCATCCCCTTTCGGACGAAGAGGTCCGGCTGACGGGGGTGGAGGACGTGCCCATCGTGCTGGATGTGGAGGTAGGCCAGACGGTCACCATCACCTCCGGTCCCTTGGAGAGCTTTGTGGGCGTCATCGAGGAAATCAACAAGGAACGGCAGAAGCTGCGGGTGTCCGTCAATATGTTTGGACGGGAAACCATGGTGGAGCTGGACTTTGTCAGGTACGCCGGGTATAACGACACCCCCGCTCAATCATTTGTTTCCGACTGCGCGGACGCGCAGAAAGACCGGGCACAGCCCGGGGTGGGAGGGTATTTCCCGCTAAAACCACTATATTCAATGGAGGTGCAACCATGGCAAAGAAGGTTGCAGGATTTATCAAACTGCAGATTCCCGCGGGCAAGGCAACGCCCGCACCGCCGGTTGGTCCCGCACTGGGCCAGCATGGCGTCAACATCATGGGTTTTTTGTAAGGAATTCAACGAGCGTACCGCCAAAGACGCGGGCTTGATCATCCCTGTGGTTATCACCGTGTACGCGGATCCTCCTTCTCCTTCATCACCAAGACCCCCCGCAGCGGTGCTGATCAAGCGGGCGCTGAACCTGGAGAGCGGCAGCGGCCGTCCCAATCGGGATAAGGTCGCTACCATCACCCGTGCTCAGCTGGAGGAGATCGCCAAGATGAAGATGCCGGATTTGAATGCCGCCAGCGTGGAAGCTGCCATGAGCATGATAGCCGGAACCTGTCGGAGCATGGGCGTCGTCGTCGCCGACTAATACTGGGTGGGAGCAGGGAAGTTGCCCTGCGCTTGAACCACAAAGGAGGTAATTTTTCATGAAACATGGCAAAAAGTATATGGATAGCCTTGCCCTCATCGACCGGCAGAAGCAGTATGATCTGGCCGACGCCATCGAGCTTGTAAAGCAGACCAGCAAGGCAAAGTTTGACGAGACCATCGGGCTGTCGGTAAAACTGGGCGTTGATCCCCGCCATGCGGACCAGCAGGTGCGTGGCGCCGTGGTTCTGCCCCATGGTACCGGCAAGAACGTGAAGGTTTTGGTATTCGCCAAGGGCGAAAAAGGCCGACGAGGCACAGGCCGCCGGCGCCGATTTCGTGGGTGCGGAGGATTTGGTTGCCAAAATCCAGCAGGAAGGCTGGCTGGATTTCGACGTGGCGGTAGCCACCCCGATATGATGGGTACCATCGGACGGATTGCCCGTATCCTGGGACCCCGGGGCTTGATGCCCAACCCCAAGAGTGGTACCGTGACCCCTGACGTCACCCGGGCCATCAACGAGATCAAAGCCGGTAAGGTGGAATACCGCGTGGACCGTACCAGCATCGTGAATGTTCCCGTGGGCAAGGCCTCCTTTGAGGCGGAGAAGCTCAACGAGAATATCTCCATTTTGATGGACGCCATCGTTCGGGCAAAACCTGCCGCCGCCAAGGGCACCTACCTCAGAAGCGTGACGGTGGCCACCACCATGGGCCCTGGCATCAAGCTGAACCCCAGCGGTTCCTGTAAGAGGGATTGACAAAGCCCGCCGGGTTTGTTAAACTCATCGGGTAACAAGAGAATATCATCCAACCGTAGACAGCAGGGACGGCGTTGCCGTTTAAACATCCAGCCGAGGTGGGAAGCGCATAACCTTTGTTTTGTGTTAAGCCCCGAAGCATGCTGTTTCGGGGGCTTTTTCACAGGAGGTGAAACAATGTCGGAAGCAATTAAAATGAAGGAAGCAGTGGTTGCGGAGATCGCAGAGAAACTGCAGAACAGCAAGAGCGCAGTATTCATCGATTATCGCGGCCTCACTGTGGAGGAGGTCACCGGCCTTCGGAACGAGTTTCGGAATGCCGGGGTGGAGTATCGGGTTCTGAAGAACACCATGATTGCCCGGGCTGTGGAGCAGCTCGGTATCGAGGGGTGTGAGCCCTACCTGGCCGGTCCTACCGCTGTGGCCTTTTGGGTACGATGACGCGGTAACGCCCGCGAAGCTCATCAACGACTTCATCAAGAAGAACAAGAAAACCGAGATCAAATGCGGGATTCTTAACGGCAAGGTGCTGGATCAGAAGGGTGTTGTAGCCCTGGCGGATCTGCCCAGCCGCGAGGTTCTCATTGCGACGGTGCTGGGCACTATGAACGCGCCTGTCACTGGTTTCGTGTCCGCTCTGGCGGGCATTCCCAAGAAGCTCCTCTACGCTCTCAATGCCATTGCAGAGCAGAAGGGCGCCTAAAACCCGCCGGAAACCGGCAACCATATTTCATCATCATTTAGGAGGAAAATCAAATGAATAAAGAGCAGATCATCGAAGCCATCGCCGCTATGAGCGTACTGGAGCTGTCCGAGCTGGTAAAAGAGCTGGAGGAGAAGTTCGGCGTGTCCGCTGCCGCTCCCGTTGCCGTTGCCGCTGCCCCCGCCGCTGGCAGGCGCCGCTGCTGAGGCCGCTGAGGAGAAGACCGAGTTCGACGTTATCCTCAAAGAGGTTGGCGGTGAGAAGATCAAGGTCATCAAGGTTGTTCGCGAGGCTACCGGCCTCGGCCTGAAGGAAGCCAAGGATCTGGTGGACGGCGCTCCCAAGGCTGTCAAAGAGGGTATCTCCAAAGAGGATGCCGACAAGCTGGCTGCTTCCCTCACCGAGGTTGGCGCTACTGTGGAAGTAAAATAAGCGTGTGACGCATGGCGCCGGGCAATCTGCCCGGCGCTTTTTTTCTTTCCGAAAGATATTTCTGTGCTATACTAATTTCATATGAAAGGGGAGCTAGCATGGAATATCGGGCATTGGGCGCAACAGGAATGCAGGTCAGCCGGGTGGGCTTTGGAGGAGAACATCTGAGGGCATGGAATACCGGGATGTGGAGGCGGTGGTTCACGCTGCTTTGGACGCCGGAATCAATATGATGGATTGTTTTATGGCGGAGCCCCATGTGCGGAGCAACATCGGAAAAGCTTTGGGCCGGCGCCGCCCCGAGATGCAGATCCAGGGGCATATCGGAGCCTGCTGGCTGGAGGGGCAATACAAGCGGAGCCGGGATCTCGATCAGTGTAAAGCGGCGTTTTTCGATCTGCTTACCCGGATGGATACCGATTATTTGGATGTGGGGATGATCCACTATGTGGATACCCAGGAGGATCTATCGCGGATGCTGGAAAACGGCATTTTGAACTATGCTCAGGAGCTGAAGCAGAAGGGAATGATTCGCGCCATTGGGGTCAGTTCCCACGATCCTGGTGTGGCGCTCAGCCTGGTGGAGACTGGGGTCATCGAGGTGTTGATGTTCAGCATCAACGCCGCCTATGATCTGTTGGATGCCGGCGTATCGGTGGATGATCTCATCAAGGCGGATCTGGTGCGGGAAGGCAAAGACCTGCATGGAATCTATCCTGCTCGTCAGCGGCTCTACGAGGCCTGTGAGGCGCGTGGAGTGGGGATTACCGTTATGAAGCCCTTTGGTGCGGGGAAGCTTTTAAAGGAGGAGCTATCCCCTTTGGAGCCCCTATGACGCCGATCCAGTGTATCCATTATTGCCTGACCCGCCCAGGAGTGGCCAGCGTTCTGGCGGGGGTATCGGAGTCCGGCGGAGGTGGAAGCTGCCGTTGCCTATGAGTCCGCCACGCCGGAGGAACGGGATTACAGCCCGTTTTGGGCGCTACACAGCTCTATTCCATGGCGGGGAACTGTATGTACTGCAATCACTGCCTGCCCTGTCCTGCCCGCATTGATGTGGCCCAGGTCAACAAGTACCTGGATTTAGCGCTGGTAGCGGAGGGCAAGGTGCCGGATACCGTGCGGGAGCATTATCTTGCCATGGAGACCCATGGAGAGGATTGCATTGCCTGCCGCAGCTGTGAGAGCAACTGCCCCTTTGGAGTGCCGGTGGTGGAACGGATGAAAAAGGCCAAAGAAGTATTCGGCCGATGAAAAGATGCAAGGTTTTCTCATGGGGAGGCCTGTGCTATAATAGGGAACAAAAACGGGCGGTATCGCCTTGGGAGGAAATGCAGATGGAAAAGATCCGCTTGGGAATCGTAGGATATGGAAACATCGGGCGGGGCGTTGCCCAGGCCATTCGGATGAATCCTGATATGGAACTGGTGGCTTTCTTCAGCCGGCGGGATCCGGCGTTGGTCGAATTGGATCCTGCTGATGCCGGTACGCCAGTTTATGCTGCAAAAGACGCGGCCAACTATCAAGATCAGATTGACGTCATGCTGCTGTGCGGCGGCAGCGCCACCGATCTGCCCCAGCAGGGCCGGAATACGCCAAACTGTTCCACACCGTGGACAGCTTTGACACCCATGCAAGGATTCCGGAGTATTTTGCGGCCATGGATCAAGCGGCCCGGGAGAGCGGACACCTGAACCTGATCTCCTGTGGCTGGGATCCCGGCCTTTTCTCCATGATCCGGTTGCTGGCGGGAGCTTGCTTACCCCAGGGGAATGACTACACCTTCTGGGGAGATGGGGTAAGCCAGGGCCACTCAGACGCCATCCGTAGGGTGCCTGGGGTGGCGTATGCCATCCAGTATACCCGGCCCTATCCTGAAGCCCTGACGCTGTCCGCAGCGGAACAAATCCCCAGTTGACAACCCGGCAGAAGCACTTTAGAGAGTGCTTTGTGGTGGCAGAGGAGGGTGCGGACCGGGAGGAGATCACCCGAACCATTGTGGAAATGCCCAACTACTTCTCGGACTACAACACCACCGTTCACTTCATCACCATGGAGGAGATGGAGCGGGATCATGGCAAGATGCCCCATGGCGGCTTTGTGTTCCGGTCGGGACGCACCAGCGATGACAACAACGCCATCGTGGAATTTTCTCTAAAGCTGGATTCCAACCCCAATTTACCGCATCGGTGCTGGCAGCCTTCGCACGGGCGGTTCACCGCATGGCCCAGGCTGGCTGCGCCGGCGCTATGACGGTCTATGACGTTCCGTTGGGAATGCTCTCCACTCTCTCCTTTGAGGAGCAAAGAAAATACCTATTATGAGCAGAAAAAAAGCGCCGGGCCGCCCGGCGCTTTGTTTTTCTGCTCATAGTAGGTCTAAAGGTATACATTTAAAAAAATTTATGATATAATTTTAACGGGTTTTTAAGCAATATACTGTACTTTTCTATCATCCAAAAATAAATGAAAACTCCATTTTTATTGAGTTTTCACATCAAAATCGAGATTTATTCAACGGTAAAAAAAGTACACTATTTTGGTCATGGCGTTGTATCGGTAAGGCCCTTTTGCCGGAAAGGAACGATCTATGAAATGTCTTGAGTATCCTTTTGATAGTGAATATCTGCTAAAGAAGAGAAAAAGCTAAAAAGATGTTATTGGAAAATGCCACTGGCTATATGCAAAAGCGAGTTGCTATTTTGGGGGATCCACTACCAGCGATATCAAATCCATGATGGAATTATTTTTGCTTCATCATGGTATTCAGCCAGAGTTTTATGAATCAGAATATAATCAATACTATGAGGATGCGGTATTTGATAATCCGAGCTAGCCGCCTTTGCTCCCCGAGATTATCTATATCCATACCTCTTTTCGCAATATTACGGCGCTTCCCAAAATTTCTGATGACCCTGGTAACGTTGAAAAGCTTTTCGAGAGCGAGATGCAAAAGTTTCGTTCTGCGTGGGATCATCTCTTTGAATCCTATCACTGCCCCGTTATCCAGAATAACTTTGAATATCCGTTTTACCGTCTTATGGGGAATAAGGATGCAAGCGATATCCATGGCGCGGTGAACTTTGTTACGAGGCTCAATATGGGATTTTATGAGTATGCTCAATCCCATGAGAACTTCTATATTTGCGATATCAATTACTTATCGGCTGCATATGGTTTGGACGCTTGGTCTGATCCATTTTACTGGCATATGTACAAATATGCGCTTTGTGTTCCTGCTATTCCGACTTTGGCCCATAATGTCGCCAACATTATCAAATCGATTTTTGGGAAAACAAAAAGGAATGGTGCTGGATTTGGACAACACCCTTTGGGGCGGAATCATTGGGGATGACGGGGTGGACAACATCAAGTTGGGGGCCAGAGGAACTGAAGGACAGGCATATATTGAATTTCAGTCCTATTTAAAAGCGCATAAGCAGCTTGGCGTGATTTTAAATGTTAACTCAAAAAATGAGTACGAAAATGCAATTGCGGGTCTGGAACATCCCAATAGTTTGTTGCGCCCGGAGGAGTTTGTTTGTATCAAAGCCAACTGGGAGCCCAAAGATATCAATTTTACTCAAATCGCATCTGATCTCAATCTCTTGCCGGAGAGTCTGGTTTTTATCGATGACAATCCTGCGGAGAGGGCGATTGTTACCGCCCAGCTTCCAGGAGAAGTTGCTCCTGAATTGATAGGCCGGAGAATTATATTAAACGCATTGATGGCGCTTGCTTTTTTGAGGTAACCAATCTGTCAAAAGACGATTTGAAACGAAATGAAATGTATCAAGAAAATATTAAGCGCGCAAAACTCGAAGCATCTTATGAAAGTTATACAGACTATCTCTTGTCTTTAGAGATGCGTGCAGCAATCCGGCCCTTTGAATCGATTTATTTTGCACGGATCGCACAGCTAACGAATAAATCCAATCAGTTTAATTTGACGACTAGACGTTATACGCAAAGTGAGATTGAACAGTTGGCCGAGAGTGCTGAGTATGTTACTTTGTACGGAAAGTTAGAAGACAAGTTTGGCGATAACGGAGTGGTTTCCGTTGTAATTGGTCGATTGGATGGGGAGACCTGCCACATAGATTTGTGGATTATGAGCTGTCGTGTTTTAAAGAGAGATATGGAATACGCTATGATGGATACTCTGGTCAAGATACTAAGGGAGCGGGGAGTCAAACAAATTATTGGCTACTATTATCCTACGGCAAAGAACAAGATGGTTCAAAATTTCTATGGACTTCATGGATTTGTTAAGGAAAAGGAAGACCACCAGGGAAATACGGAATGGTGCTGCACAATCAGCGAATATGAGAATAAAAATTTTGTGATTGAGGTGAATGATTAAATGACCAAGGAAAGCATTTATGAGAGACTAAATGGTATTTTCCAGGACGTATTTGACGATGAGGAAATTACAGTTCATGAGAATACCGTTGCCGATGATATCGAGGACTGGGATTCCCTGGAGCATATTAATTTGGTAGTCGCGATCGAAGAAGAGTTTGGTATGAAATTTAAGATGAGTGAAGTGACTGGTATGAAAAACGTAGGAGAGATGGTGGAAATCATCTTGGAAAGGGCTACGTTGTAATGGAGAAAGCCTTGCTAGTCGTAGGGGCTTCCTCGGATATGGGATTGGCGACCATCAAAGCCTTGGAAAACGACTATGACCTTATCATAGGGCATTATCGTACCATGAATGACCACCTTCTTGCCCAGGCTAAAAAATGGGTAAGAAGATATTGCTTTTACAAAGCGATCTTTCTCGGGAAGATGAGTTAAATGGCTTGATTGAGGAGATAAGGCAGAAAGATTTGTCGCCTGTCCATATTATTCATTTCCAGCCCCTCTATGTGAAAATCAACGGTTTCACAAGATCAAGTGGGAAGTTTTTCAGCGGGAGATAGATATTTCTTTAAAATCGCTGATTGCTATTTCACAGGCGTTTCTTCCGGGAATGGTAAAACGGCGCGAGGGGAAAATCATTGCATTGCTGTCGTTTGTGGTAAACCATGTTCCTCCGAAGCATTGTGCAAATTATGTGATTACAAAGTATGCTATGCTGGGTGCTATAAAGGCTATGGCAGCTGAATATGCAGAAAAAGGAATTACGGTAAACGGCGTTTCTCCTGCTTGGGTTATGACAAAATATTTGAGCAACCAACCGGATTTTTGGTTCAACAAAACGCTGCAAACAGCCCTTTGGGGAGAAACTTGACGGTGGAAGATGTAATCCCGACCATTGCTTTTCTTCTGTCGGATGGCGGATCATGTATCAATGGACAGAATATTACTATTTCATTTGGGAGGTAGTGATCTGTGTCCATTACATCCTTCTATTTTTGGTGCTTTTTTAATTGCCGTTGGATTCATATATTATCTCACACCATCAAAAATAAAGTGGTGTTCTTTTTGGTAGCAAGCATTTTCTTTTTTGTTATGGCTTGCGGATGGAACATGTTGGCATACCTATTCTTTGGGGTACTGACGGCATTTATTGGCGCAAAACTCATCGATGGGAGCAAACATCCAAAAAAGAAGAAAATTCTATTTAATTGTAACGCTAGTTCTTATGATTGGAGAACTAGCAGCGTTAAAATACGTCCGTTTTTTTCTTAACACTGCAGGAATAATAAGCGGTTTATTTGGCAATAGATTGGAGTTTTCTTTTACTGGATTCCTGGCTCCGTTAGGAATATCTTATTATACGCTTTCTCTAGTGGGATATGTTTTGGACGTTTATTGGGAAAAATATCCTCATCAGCGTAATGTGTTCAAGCAGCTATTGTTTGCATGCTATTTTCCACAGCTTACCTCCGGTCCTATTACGCGATACGACGAGATGGAAAAACAGCTTTTTACGCCCCATGCATTTTGTCCAAAAGAAATTTATTTTGGGATTCAGAGAATTCTATGGGGGCTTTTAAAAAACTGGTGATTGCAGATCGAGCGGCAATTTTGGTGACGGCGGTTTTGGCGATTATATGACATATGGTGGGTACTATATCGTAGTGGCAGTCCTGCTGTTTGCTCTTCAGCTATATACGGATTTCTCCGGATGTATGGACATTATTATGGGAGCCTCGCAGTGTTTGGGGGTTGGTCTTCCAGAGAATTTTAATACGCCGTTTTTTCAGAAACAGTGGCAGAGTTTTTGGAGAAGATGGCATATTACAATGGGCGCCTGGTTTAAGGATTATCTTCTTTATCAATTTTAATATCAAAAAAGGATGCAGAGGATTGGAAAATTTTGCAGAAAACATTTTGGAAAGAAGACGGGGAAAAATATCGTAACTTATCTTGGCCTGATGGTAATTTGGCTTGCCATTGGTATTTGGCACGGAGGCGAATATAAATATATTTTTGCATCCGGAATCCTTCGGGCTTTTTTCCTTATCACGGGGAAATGTTCAACCCATTTTTTCAACGCTGTTCTCGCCTCTTACGAATCAATACTGAGGCTACCAGCTGGCACATTTTCGGATGTTCCGCACCTTTCTGTGTTTATGCGCCAGCTGGATATTTGTAAGGGCAAGCAGCTTTTGGACGGTATACAGGTAGTTAAACAAATGTTTTCCGTATCCAACCCTTGGGTGCTGGTGGATGGCAAACTACTGGAGCTGGGATTGAATTGGCAGGATTTTAATATCCTTTTCATTGGAATCCTGGCAATTTGGGGAGCAGGTATGCTTCATCGCCATGGAAAGCATGTAAGGGAAATGTTGGCAAAACAAAATGCGGCGGCACAGTGGATTGTGATGCTAGGGGCACTATTCGTCATCATCATCTATGGTATATATGGCCCCCAATATGACGCCACAGGCTTTATCTATAAAAACTTTTAACGCTGGAATTGTGATATGACGGAACAAAAAGGTAATAATATTAAATGGCTTTTTACATACCGTGGCCTTTCTTCTGGTATTCCTATGGCTTTTTTTACAGGCGACCCATCTTTTCAGACCCATTCGAAATAACATAGCAAGTTTTTACAGTGTACCGGAGAACTCATTGGATGTGATATTCATTGGGGAAGTTCCACGTTTGTTTATTGGGAACCCTATGAAGCATGGAATGATCACGGGATGGTATCCTATAATTACTCTACAAGTTCCATGTCTCCCGCTCTATTAAAAAATCTCATTACCGAAGCGGGGGGCGGTACCAGGATCCTGAACTTTATGTAATCGATTTACGAGCGTTTGATGTGCGGGAAGAGCATCCTGATTTTTATTCCATTGAGTATTTGCGCAATATTACCGACGCTATGGAGTATTCGTTTAACCGTATTGATGCGATTGAATACGCATTTGGTTATGAGCAGCCAGAGGATCGGTTTGATCCGGCAAGTTATCTGGATTTAATGCTCTATCATTCCAGATGGAAGAACTTAACGGAAGATTCGTTCCAAAGGGAACCCGTATTATTGGAAAATAAGGGATTTGAATTTATTCAATTTGCATATCATATGCCGTTTGAGAAAAATGACTATTCTTGGGTGACGGAAGTAGAGCCCCTTTCGGCGGATACCAATGCCATTCTGATAGAGCTATTGGAATATTGCAAGCAGGAAGAACTGAACGTGCTGTTTTTTCTAAATCCATTTTATATGGATTCTCCTGTTACTAAGGCTAGATATAACTATATCCAAGGACTTGTGGAGAAATATGGATACCGGTTCATAGATTGCAATGACTATTATGACGAAATGAAGATGGATTTTTCCACGGACTTTTATAATCGCGACCATGTCAATATTTTGGGCGCGGAGAAATTCACCCGATTTATGGGAAAATATATTGCCACCTATTATGAGATCCCCGACAGAAGGGGAGACCCTGATTTCGCCGACTGGGAAGCGGGATATGGTCCTTGGAAAGAACGGGTGCTAGAACAGAAGGAACGAGTCCAAGAAGCCATCTTGGAGAATACCGCAAAAAGAAGGAGAATAGCGCCATGAGCCAACAAGACCAATTGTTGCAAATTAGAAAGAATATTTTTTAGGGGCTTATGCCGCGGGAATCGGCCATGTGGCATCCTCTTTGTCTTTGGTAGAGATTCTGTATGCACTTTACTTCAAAGGGGGATTGAAACATGATCCGAAGGCGCCAGAATGGGAGGAGCAGGATCGGTTGGTCTTAAGCAAAGGCCATGGCAGTTTGGCACTGTACGCTGTTATGAGTGCGGTAGGGTACTTCTCCGAGAAAGAGCTGTTAAAGTTTGGAAGCGTACAGTCCATCTTGGGGGAGAACCCGTCAAACAGATTACTCCTGGGGTGGAGGCCTCTACAGGCTCTCTGGGTCACGGACTTTCTATGGGAGTAGGAATGGCACTGGCATTCAAGAGAGACGATCGTAAGAATCGATGCTATGTTATTCTAGGTGATGGAGAATGCCAGGAGGGAAGTGTCTGGGAGGCTGTTATGTTGGCACCCCGATTTCAGTTAAATAATCTCACTGTAATTATCGATGATAATGGGATACAAAAGCAGGATCGCGTTCAGAACATTGTTGGCATAAATAACTTGGGGGCGTGTTTTTAAAGCTTTCGGCTGGAATGTCCAAGAGGCGGATGGGCATTGTGTGGAGGAACTTGCTGGATGCATCGATATTTGCAAAACAACCCGGGTCCATCCGTAATATTAGCCCACACAATTAAGGGACGAGGCTTAAGCTTCATGGAAAATAAGCCGGAATGGCATTATCGCATGCCGGGGAAACAGGATCTTAAAACGGCTATGAAAGAGCTGGGGATTACAGAGGAGGAACTAGCGTTATGCAAAGAGCGTTTATAAACTGTATCTATGACCTGGCTGAAAAAATCCCAATGTGGTTTTTCTTACTGCTGACAACGGCACCGATTTTGATTCTTTCTTTGCCAGGGCTTTTCCGGATCAATACTATAATTTGGGCATTGCAGAGGAAAACATGGTTGCTGTTGCAGCAGGAATGGCTATGTGCGGGAAGATTCCTTTTATTTGTTCTGCGGGCGCTTTTCTAGCATATCGAGCGTTTGAATTCATCCGTAATGATTTGTGTTTTCAGCAACAAAATGTCAAGATAGTGGCACTTGGAAGCGGGCTTTCCATCAGTGCGTTGGGCCCCACACATCATACAACGGAAGATATTAGCGCGTTAAAAGCCATCCCCGGGTTACAGGTTCTTTCACTTGCCAGTCCTTTGGAAGTAGAAGCCGCTATGAAGTATGCTATGATACAAAAGGGACCGGTATATTTGCGGCTGGGAATGAATGCTACAAAGGAGTATCATCAGGAAAAAGATGAGATTAATCTTGAAGGTATTACGGTACTTCGGCAGGGGAAAGACGCTGTTCTTTTTTGCTACTGGGGACGTGGTTGCTGAGGCCCTATCTGCAGGGGAAATGTTGTTCGAAAAAGGGATTGATCTAGAGGTGGACGAGTTAATTTGTTTAAAACCTCTAAAAAAAGAAGATATCATTCAGAAATGCAGGGATAAAAATTTGTATTTTCCGTAGAAGAGCATAATGTGTTAGGCGGGCTAGGGAGTCCCTGGCTTCAGTTTTAAATGAGGCGGGGATTTCAGTCATTGTACATAAAATTGGTTTAAACGATGATTTTGCACAGGGATTTGGTTCTCAGCGGGAGTTGTGGGAGCATAATGGACTGGATGCGGCGCATATTTGCCGGCGCATTTTGAAGGAGATACAGGCATGAATCAATATCGCTTAGAAGAGATTCAATTGGGACAACAGGAATGCTTTTCTGTGGTTTTGACGGAAACCATGATGAATCAATTTTGCGAGATGACAGGAGATATCAATCCGCTTCATTGCGATGAAGAGTATGCCTCGGCTAAAGGATATCCCGGCCGTGTGGCATATGGGATGCTAGTATCGGCCTTTTATTCTACCTTGGCGGGAGTATATTTGCCAGGGAAGAATTGTTTGTTGCAAAGCGTGGATATCAAGATGCGTTTACCGGTATTCATTGGAGATATGCTCATGGTTGAAGGAACGGTTAGCGAAATACACGAAGAGCTTGGAATCATAAGAGTAAAAGCCTCTATTTCAAATCAGAACGGCAAAAAAGGTTTCAAAGGCCGTATTGCAGATGGGGGTAACGAAATAGCTGAAAGTGGAGAAAACGGCGGAAGCCTGATTCGTTTTGTCTATCAGCAAACATTCTAATTTTTACCTGAACTCTCCCAGTGAAGTTGTATTTTCTTTTTTTCGAACTCGTATTATAATACTCTCAATAACTCAACGCGTATGGGAGGGAATTGGCCTGCACCAAATGCAAGCACAGCGACCCTTGGCCCTGGAGGAGCAGCGGTATCTATATGTGATCCTTTCTTCCACCAAGACCAGGATCGGCTATCTGATCAAAAAAGCTGTCCAAAACCATATACAGCCACACGTCCTTAAGCTTGGATCGGGAGATGCGGGAGATGTATTCCTTTGCCCGGTACTATAAGTCTACTCCCTTTTACGGGGGATTTATCCGCGAAACCCCGGCGCGGTTTTCTCTGGGGAAGCCGGAGCCCATTTACATCAAGGTGTTTCGGCTGCCCGTTCCCCGGGATCAATATGAAAGCATTCAGCGCCGTCTGCATGAGATGGGAGAGGAGCCTTACCTATATAATCTATTCTCCGCTATTTTTCAATCCATGGGGAAAGGCTTTGATACCGAGAAGGCCTATACCTGTTCGGAGTTTGTGGCGCGGATGCTGCGCGAGGAAAACCTGGCTCAGATTCCCATGGAGGAGGCCCGGTGTTTGCCGCGGGACTTTGAGACCATTTTGGCGGAGTACCTCTATTATGAGGGGGATTTATGGGAATATTTGGGCCATGTACCAGAGAATGATGATGAGTTTATGACCAAGCTGGGCTATTGGCGGGCCACAAAGGCCACCCTACAGTTGATGGGCGCGCTGATTCGTAGAAAAGCTTCTGCGCATCGCCAAAGCCGGTGGACCCTTTAGGAGAAAAATGGCAGAGATATCAAGCAAATATAAAAAGCCCCTTCCAATGAAGAAGGGGCTTTTTATATTTATACATTATGATGTGAAAATTAGTTGGCCTTGATCTGCTCCCAATACCGGGAATAGACGGCCTCTTTGTCGCCCAGGTCCAGATACACCTCGCAGCGGTCCAGCACGTCCTGGGGGATTGTAGGCGGGGTCGGCCTTTACGGCGTCGTCCATGAGCTCCAGAGCCGCTGCGTTGGGGGTGGCGTAGCCGATGTACTCGGAGTTGGCCTTAGCCACTTCTGCGTCACAGAGGTAGCTGAGGAAGGTGTAGGCAGCATCCAAATTCTCTCCCGTACAGGACTTGGTGATGCAGACGCCGTCAACCCATACGTTGGAGCCTTCCTTTGGTACGGCGTAGGCCAGATCCTCGTTTTCACCCATGCAGAAGATGGCGTCTCCCGAGTAGACCACCGCCATGGCGGCGCCGCCGTTGATCATGGTGGATTTGGCGTTGTCCATCATATAGGCCATGACCAAGGGCTTCTGGGCCTGAAGGGTCTCGGCGGCCTCCTGCAGTTCGCCGTCATCGGTGGTGTTGACGCTGTAGCCCAGGCGCTTTAAGGCCACCGCCATGGAATCCCGAACGCTGTCATACATGACGATCTTACCGGCGTATTTCTCATCCCAGAGAATGTCCCAGGAATCCACGGGATCATCCACCATGGTGGTATTGTAGAGGATGCCCACGGTACCCCACATATAGGGGATGGAATACTTGTTGCCAGGGTCAAAGGCCATGTTCAGGAAGGAATCCCCGATGTTGTCCAGATTTTCAATACGGCTGAGGTCCAGCTCCTGGAGCATTTCTTCCTGGATCAGCTTTTCGATCATGTAATCCGAGGGGAAGAGGATGTCGTATTCCGCGCCGCCTTCCAGCTTGGCCAGCATGGCCTCGTTGGAATCGAACATATCGTAGACTACCTTGATTTCAGGATGATCCTTGCGGAACTGGTCCAGCACATCGTCGTCGATGTAATCCCCCAGTTATAGATGCGAAGGGTAGCGGTGGTTTCCGTGCCGCCGCAGCCGGCAAGCATGGTGCAGGCCATAGCGAGGCAAAGTAGAAGGGCAAAGAATTTTTTTCATCAGGCTTTTTTCTCCTTTCCATTTTGCACCCTGTTGGCCCGGATGTTGACGATGAGCAAAAGGGTGACAATGCTGACAAAGATGATGGCGGATAGGGCGTTAATCTTGGGGCTGATGCCCCGGCGGGCCATGGCATAGATGGCGATGGATAGATTGCTAACGCCCTGGGTGGTAAAGTAGCTGACCACGAAATCGTCGATGGAAAGGGTCAGCGCGAAGATGGCGCCGGTGACGATACCCGGCATGATCTGGGGCACGATGATCTTCCACATGGCCCGGGTGGGTTTGCAGCCCAGGTCCAGAGCAGCCTCATAGAGGTTCTGGGGCATCTGCCGAAGCTTGGGCAGCACGGAGAAGATCACGTAGGGGATGTTAAAGGTGATGTGGGCTAGGAGCAGGGTGGTATACCCCAGGCTCACCCGCAAAAACAGGAACAACAGCATCAGTGAGATACCGGTGACGATATCGGGGTTCAGCATGGGAATGTAGGTGGCGGTTTCCACCAGAGAGCGGGTCCGTTTCCGCATGCTGTGGATGCCGATGGCCGCCAGGGTGCCGATGACGGTGGCGATGAGGGCGGACAGCACCGCGATGGTAAGGGTGGTGCTGAGGGCGCTCATCAGGAGGGATCCTGGAAGAGCTGCTCATACCATTTGAGGGAGAACCCCGACCACTTGCCCATGGTCTTTCCCGCGTTGAAGCTGAAGATGATCAACGTGGCGATGGGAGCGTATAAGAACAACAGCACCAGGCCCAAATAGCCTTTCTGAAACAGGGATTTTACCTTCACCACAGCATCCCTCCCGAATCGTCGTCCTGGTATTTCCGGAAGATAAAGGAGGATACCAGCATCAGGACCATCATCACCAGGCTCAGCGTGGCGCCAAATGCCAATCCCGCATGAAGAAGAACTGGTTCTCGATGACGTCGCCGTACATCATAAAGTTGCTGCCTCCCAGGAGGCGGGAAACGGCAAAGGTGGTGACGGCAGGCATAAAGACCATGGTGATGCCGGACACCACGCCCGGAAGGGAAAGGGGAAATCGAACCCGGCAAAATACGTTCCAGCTGTTTGCCCCCAGATCCTCCGCCGCTTCGATAAGCCCGTGGTCGATCTTTACCATAGCGGAGTAGATGGGGAGAATCATAAAGGGCAGGTAGTTATACACCAGGCCCAGGATGATGGCGAAGGTATTGTACAAGAGCTTGGGGTTCTGGATGCCAAAAGCCCTAAAAACTGGGCGACAACCCCGCCGCTATCCAGGATGTTGATGAGAGCGTAGGTACGCAGTAGGAAGTTCATCCACATGGGAAGGACAAAGAGGATGATCAACAGGCTTCCCTTTTTAAAGTTCCGGCTGGTGAGGATCAAAGCCACGGGATAGCCAATCAAAAGACAGACGCAGGTGGCGATAAAGGCCAGCCAGACGCTGCGGCCTAGAATGCCCATGTAGAGGGGATCAAAGGCTTTTATAAGGTTATCCAGGGTGAAGACCACTCCGCCGTCAGGGGCGGCTGCCGTCATGGCATAGTATACGATGATCCCAAAGGGCACCAGGATGAAAATGGCCATCCAGATGAGATAGGGGGGGTGGCAAAAACGCTACGCTTCATAATCGGCTGCCCCTCCAACTCCTCCTCGGTGGCAAGCGGCATATCGGACGCCTTCATCACATGGATGGCGTCCGGCTCGATATCGATGCCAACCGGGGTGCCTTCGGCCACGTAATCGGTGCTGTGGATGGTAAACTCCAAATCCTCGTGGAGCCGTACCCGGATCTCGTAGTGGACCCCCATAAAGAGGATGGATTCCACCACGCCGTGGAGCATGCCGCGGTCATTGGGGGTGATGTCCAAGTCCTCAGGACGAAGGACGATCTCTACCTCCTCGTTCCGGCTAAAGCCCCGGTCCACACAGATGAACTCCTGACCGGCGAAACGGCATTTATAGTCCTCCAGCATGACGCCGGGCAGGATGTTGCTCTCCCCGATGAAGTCAGCCACGAAGGCGTTCTGGGGCTCGTTGTAGATGTCCACCGGAGTGCCGATTTGGACGATCTGCCCCTTGTTCATGACCACGATGGTATCGCTCAAGGTCAGTGCCTCTTCCTGGTCGTGGGTCACATATACGAAGGTGATGCCCGTCTTCTTGTGGATCTCTTTTAGCTCCATCTGCATGTCCTTGCGCAGCTTTTAGATCCAAGGCTGCCAGGGGCTCATCCAAGAGAAGAACCTCGGGCTCGTTTATAAGGGCCCGGGCGATGGCAATACGTTGCTGCTGCCCGCCGGAAAGGGACTCCACCTCCCGCTTTTCAAAGCCGGAGAGGTTGACCAATTCCAGCATCTCCCGCACCTTCTGGTCGATAAGCTTTTTATCCTTCTTTTTCAGGGTTAGACCGAAGGCAACGTTGTCATAGACATTCATGTGGGGAAAAAGGGAATACTTCTGGAAAACGGTATTGACCCTCCGCTTATAGGGGGGCAGGTCGTTGATGCGCTGGCCCTCAAAGAGAATGTCTCCATCATCGGGCTTTTCAAAGCCGGCAATGAGCCGCAAAAGGGTGGTTTTTCCGCAGCCGGAAGGGCCCAATAGGGTGATGAACTCCCTGCGGCGGACGTATAGATTCACCCCATCCAGGGCTTTTTCGCCGTCAAAGGATTTGGTGAGATTCACAAGATCGATGATTTTATCCGCCATAGCGGCATTCCCCTCCTATGGAGATATTCAAAAGGTCGGCGGGCAGCTGACCCATAAAATCTTGGCAACGGACTTTCCCGGGTTCTGAATCTCATGGGGGCGTTGCTGGAGAAGTAGAAGGAATCCCCCTTCTTCACTTTGTACCGGTTGTTACCGATGACGAGCAGGATGCTCCCCGTGAGGACGTAACCAAACTCCTCCCCCTCGTGGGGGTTATCCCGTCCGCCGGTACCTCCGGGGGATAGGGTTAGGAGGATGGGCTCCATGGCGTTGCGCTGGGCGGCGGTGATGAGCCATTCCACCCGGCTGCCGTTGGCCGGATCCACCTTTTCGAAGATATCCGCCCCGGTGTAGACCACCTTTTCCTCCCCATCCTCCGAGAAGAACTCCCGAAGATTGGTGCCCAGACATTCCAGGATGTCCATCAGGGTTGCGATGGAAGGAGAGGTCAGATCCCGCTCCAGCTGAGAGATGAAGGACTTGCTCAGTTCCGCCCGGTCCGCCAGTTCCTCCTGGGTGAGGCCTAGCTCCTGCCGCAGCTGTTTGATCTTAGCTCCAATGTTCAACGCCGTCACCTCCCGGGTAACTGATTCTAAACCAAAAGTTCACTAACACTAAACTTACATGCGAGGACTATTAAAGCAGATTTATAGGGAGAAGTCAAGAGCGTTTTGCATCCCGGCCTTGCACAATGGGAAGGGTTTTTCTATGATGGAGAAAAGAGAGCCGGAATTGGCCGTGTTTGGCCGGAAAAAAGCCGGTTCTATCCCAAATGAAGAGTGAAAAAGGAGGAGATCCCCTATGAGATATACCAGAGAGGAATTGAGCCAACCGGGCCTGGATTTGGCAAGGGAGCTCATCGGCGCTACCATCATCAGCGAGCTGGGCGGGGAGCGGACGGGAGGGGTCATCGTAGAGACCGAAGCCTATCTGGGGAAGGAGGATCGCGCCGCCCACAGCTGCCGGGGGAACCCCAACGGCCGCACTTGGGTGGTATATGGCCCCGGCGGATACGCTTATGTGCATCTGATCTACGGTATGTACCATTGCGTCAACGTGGTATCCGCCGCGGAGGGGGTGCCCCAGTGTGTGCTTTTGCGGAGCATCTATCCCAGCGTGGGCCTTTCCGTTATGGAGCGCCGCCGGAAACGGAAGGGGATTCGGGGGCTGACCGACGGGCCGGGCAAGCTTTGCATGGCCTTGGGCATCAGCCTTGAAGACTATGGCGCGGATTTTACAGGGGACCGGATTTACCTGCTAAAAGGGGAAAAGAAACTGCCCATGAAGGCCACGCCCCGGGTGGGGTGGACTATGCCGGAGAGGACGCTCTTTTGCCCTACCGATTTGTGGCGACGGATGTAAGCTCCTTGGGAATCCAGGAATACGAGCGGGATTTTCGGAGCATGCTGAACCGTAAATAGTAAATAGGAAAACCGCCCCGAGATTCCCTCGGGGCGGTTTTACGATGGAGTTTGGTTATATGTTCAATCATTGCCATGGATAGGCCATGTTATCCAGCCGCTGGTTGGCCCGGGCGGCGTCGTCCTTTGCCGCCTGGATGTCGCTTTTCATGGTGTTGATGTCCTGGGCCTGCTGCTGGATCTTAGCGTTGGCGGCCGCCAACTGGTCTTCCAGCTCCTGAATTTGGGCCTGGAGGTCGGCGATTACCTGGGGGTCGGCATCCTCGCCGGGTTCCCCTGGGGTCCCTGAGGGCCGGTAGCCCCAGTGGCTCCGCGGGGGCCTTGGGCGCCGGTATCACCCTTTTCCCTTTTTTTTCTCCCTGGATTCCCTGTTCTCCTGGGGACCTTGGGGCCCCTGAGGGCCTGCTTCTCCGCCGCATCCCACCAGGCAGAGCGCCAGCATCAGGATCGCCACCAAAAGCGTGGCGGCCCGCAGCCAATGCTGTTTCATACGACATACCTCCTAAAAAAATAAAAAATAGAAAAATGGGGCCCAACTGGGCCCCATCTTATGCACGGGTTTAACCCAACAGAATGGCGGTCAGGTCCATGGGATCCACGATTTCCCCTTCTTTATAGGCCCGCATGTTGCCGGAAGCGATTTCATCGATGAGGATTACCTCGCCGTCATGATAGCCAAACTCAAACTTGATGTCGTACAGTTCCAGCCCCTTTTGTGCCAGCACGTCCTTGACTACGCCGGCGATACGCTGGGTCATAGCCTTCATGGCGTCGAACTGATCCCGCGTCATGATGCCCAGGGCCTCCAAGCCCTCGCAGGTGATGAGGGGATCGCCCCGGCCGTCGTCCTTCAGCGTGGCCTCCACATAGGCGGGAAGGGGAGCGCCGTTTTCGATGTAGTCCCCATACCGGCGGATGAAGCTACCCACCGCCCGGTACCGGCAGATGACCTCCAGCCCCTTGCCAAAGACCTTGGCGGGCAGAACCTCCATGGTGGCGTTGTCGATGTCGGCGGAGACGTAGTGGGTCTTGATGCCGGCCTTTTTCAGCACCTCAAAGAACATGACGGAGACCTTCAGATTCTCCCGGCCGATGCCCTCGATGGAGAGGCCGATGGTGTTGGCGCCGGGATCAAACTTTCCGTTTTCCCCGGTGACGTCGTCCTTGAACTTTAAGGAATAGTGGCCGTTTTCCAGCGCATATACATCCTTGGTTTTTCCCGTGTATACCAGTTTCATATCGCATTCCTCCACTCATGGGGAACGCCGGCGCAAAATTGAACAACCGGCCTGTCCCTTTGTTGTTTTCTATGATACCACAGAGTGAAAAAAGAGTGGAATACGGCGATTTAGTCAATTTTGACCCGCCGGACGGGATTTCCATGGGCCATTATGGCTTGTTCCAGATGTTGAGGGGAGAGAAACACCGTAGCGGTGTTGGTGTTGGGATGCACGCCGATCACCTCTTCGGAAAAGAGATCTTCATCCAACAGCACCTCCACGGTACAGCTGCTGTCGTTGAGAATGCCAAGGGGAGTGACCTCCCCTTATGAAGACCCAGATGGGTCATAAGCCGATCCTCGCTGGCAAACCCCAGATGGGAGGAACCAATCTGCCGCCGCAGGGCCTTTAGGTCCACGGTTTTGCTGTGTTCCATCACTAGAATATAGTGGGATTTTCCATTGGAATTCCGGAGAAATAGATTTTTTTGCAATGCACCGATCCTGGGGAAGCCCCAGGGCCAGAACCTCTTCGATGGTATAGACCGCGGGATGCTCCACCAGATCAAAGGGGATGGATTGGCCGTTTAAATAGTCCAGTACCTGCTGCTTGGGATCCATAGCGATTCCTCCTTTTGTTGTCCTATCTTAGCGACGGAGAAAGGATTTGTCCAGAGGCCGGGCCGGAAGGGGATGGAGGAGAACAAAAGCGCCCATCCGGGAATAGGGATGGGCGCTGCTGGTTTTATTTGCCTATGGATTGACTGGACGGATACCGCCTGCCAATGGAGGGACGGAGGATTGCCCGCTTGGAGCCGTGCGGCCTTGCGATATTAGGCCGCTAGTCATGTGCAGCGGCGTGGGAGCAGGCACCGCCCGCCGATGGAAAGGCGGCTAACCGATTTCCCTCAAACCGTGTGCCTAACGGCGTGAAACCGCCAGCATATGCGGCGATATGGGAGCGGGCACTGCCCGCCTTAGGCTTTGCCGGAGGAGCCCAGGACGTACTTCATCTTGTGGGCCACCACTTCCTGAATGGCATCCCGGGCGGGAGCCAGGTATTGGCGGGGATCGAAATGATCGGGATGCTCCACCAGATATTTGCGGATGCTGGCGGTCATGGCCAGGCGGAGGTCCGAGTCGATGTTAATCTTGCACACCGCCATCGTGGCGGCCTTGCGCAGCAGCGCCTCGGGGCACGCCCTGGGCGCCGTCGATCTTGCCGCCGTACTGGTTAATCATCTCCACATACTCGGGGATAACGGAGGAAGCGCCGTGAAGCACGATGGGGAAGTTGGGAAGACGGCGGGAAACCTCCTCCAGGATGTCGAACCGCATCCGGGGCTCGCCCTTGAACTTGAACGCGCCGTGGCTCGTGCCGATGGCAATGGCCAGCGAATCCACGCCGGTCGCCTTCACGAATTCCTCCACCTCGTTGGGATCGGTATAGAGGGCGTCATCCTCGGACACCTTTACGTCGTCCTCCACGCCGGCCAGCTTGCCCAGCTCGCCCTCCACGGTAACGCCGTGGTCATGGGCATACTCTACCACCTGCTTGGTAAGGGCGATGTTCTCCTCAAAGGGCAGATGGCTGCCGTCGATCATGACGGAGGTAAAGCCACCATCGATACAGGACTTGCACAATTCAAAGGAATTGCCGTGGTCCAGATGCAGGCACACGTCCACGCCGGTCTCCAGCATGGCGGCCTCCACCAGCTTAATGAGATAGTTGTGGTTGGCGTACTTCCGGGCACCCGCGGACACCTGGAGGATGAAGGGGAGTTCTCCTGCTGGGCAGCGGCGGTGATGCCCTGGACGATCTCCATGTTGTTGACGTTAAAAGCGCCTACGGCGTAACCGCCGTCATAGGCTTTTGCAGCATTTCCTTGGACGTAACAAAGGCCATAATGGAATCCCTCATTTCTTTAGTTTCATTTTATGAATATTATAAGCCAATCCCCGGGATTTACAAGAGGGAGAGGGGAAAGGGCCTATAGAGGGAGAATTTTATAGAAATTGGCCGGGAGGCATGTAACAAATGGGAAAACAAGGTATAATAGGAAAAATGATCTGCACAAAGGAGGAATCCATGGAGCAGCCGAAGTTTTCCGTTGTGGTTCCAGCGTACAACGAGGAGGAGGTTTTGCCCCATACCCACAAGCGGCTCACCGCCGTGATGGAGGGACTGGGCTCCTATGAAATCATCTATGTCAACGACGGCAGCAGGGACAATACCCTGTCCATCCTAAAGGAGCTGGCTGAGAAGGATCCCCATGTGGTGGCGGTGGACTTCTCCCGGAATTTTGGGCAGCAGGCGGCGGTGACCGCCGGTATGTACGCCGCCCGAGGCAGGGCGGTGATCCTCATCGACGCCGATCTGCAGGATCCGCCTGAGACCATCCCCAAGATGGTGGAGCGGTGGCGGGCCGGGGCCGATGTGGTATATGGCAAGCGGAAGCTGCGCAAGGGGAAACCTTTTTTAAGAAGATCACCAGCAAGCTCTATTACCGGGTGTTCCGGTTTTTATCGGGCAGCAACGCTCCTTTGGATACCGGGGACTTCCGGCTTATGGACCGCAAGGTAGTGGATGAGATCAACGCCATGACGGAGCACAACCGCTACGTCCGGGGAATGATCTCCTGGGTGGGGTTCCGCCAGGAGCCGGTGGAGTTCATCCGGGAGGAGCAGGGTACGGGGAGACCAAGTACGGGGTTCGGCAGATGGTGCGGTTGGCCATCGACGGCATCGTGGGCTTTTCGCTAAAGCCCTTGACCATCACCATCCCCATGGGCCTGGTGGTGGCAGTGGCATCCTCATCGCGCTGATCGTGGAACTGGTCCTGGCCATGTGCGGACGGATGATTCCCCTGGTGTATCCCCTTTTAACGGGGCTGTTCCTCTTTGTGGGGCTGTTGTTCGTTATCATCGGCATCCTGGGGGGTATATCGGCCGCATCTATGACGAGGCAAAGGAGCGCCCCAACTATATCATCAACGAAATCATTACGCAGGAGGAGAGAGCATGACTGATCCCAGAATTAAGCAGTTGGCCCATAACCTGATCCACTTTTCCCTGAAGCTTCAAAGGGGGAGAAGGTATGGATTAGCGCCAGCAACACCGGCACTCCAGTGCTGGAGGCCCTCGTTGAGGAGACCTACGGCGTGGGGGCCTATCCCTTCATCCAGATGGAGGACCAGCGGGTAAACGCCGCGCTTATGGCGGGGATGACCCCGGAGCTGGCCGACCTTATGGCGGACTTCGACGTACCCAAGATGGAGGCCATGGACGCCTACATTGCCATCCGGGGGTTTGACAACGCTTTTGAGTCGGCGGGGATTCCCGAGGAGCGGCTCAACGCTTATAACGCCATCTATGGGAAGCGGGTCCATATGGATGTGCGGATCGACCATACCAACTGGGTGGTGTTGCGGTGGCCCACCCCGCCATGGCCCAGCAGGCCGGCATGAGCACCGCCAAATTCGAGGACTTTTATTTTGACGTCTGCAACCTGGACTACGGCGTTATGAGCCGGGCCATGGATCCCCTATGCGATCTGTTGAACCGCACCGACCGGGTGCGGCTGGTGGCCCTGGTACCGACCTCATCTTCTCCATCCGTGGGATCGGCTCGGTAAAGTGCGACGGGGAGCGAAACATCCCGGACGGGGAAGTCTACACCGCGCCGGTGCGGGACAGCGTCAACGGCACCATCACCTTTAATACTCCCAGCTTTGTGGGGGATTCCGGTACGAGAATATCTGGCTCACCTTCAAGGACGGCAAGATCGTGGACTGCGGCAGCAACGATACCGACCGCATGAACGCCTATCTCGATACCGACGAGGGCGCTCGGTACGTAGGGGAATTCGCCATCGGGGTGAACCCCAACATCAACCAGTCTATGGGGACACCCTCTTTGATGAGAAGATCGCGGGGAGCATCCACTTTACCCCCGGCAACTGTTACGAAGACGCCGATAATGGCAACCACAGTGCCATCCACTGGGATTTGGTGCTGATTCAAACGCCGGAATACGGCGGGGGAGAGATCTACTTCGACGACGTGCTGGTCCGCAAGGACGGCCGGTTTGTGCTGCCGGAACTGGCGGCCCTGAACCCCGAGAATCTGGTGTGACGCCATGCGGGATCCTAGAATCGACGCGCTGGCCAAAGTCCTGGTGGAGCATTCCATGGACGTGAAGACCGGGGACAACATTCTTCTCAACCTACGGGACTACGACCGGGATATGGCTTGTGCTTTGATCGAAGCGGTGTATCATCGGGGCGGGAGGCCCTTTGTGAATCTCTACCGCGCGGCTTACCAGCTTGATCCACCAGGGTATGGACGAAACAATGATAAAGGCCATGGCGGAATTTGACGCCCGCTGCATGGAACGGATGCGGGGGTACGTCTCCTTTGCCGGCGGAAACAACGCTCTGGACATGATGGACGTGCCTCAGGGAGAAAACCAACCTGTACCGGACCCATCACTGGAAGGTGATGGACGAGATCATGCGGCGGAACGGCACCCGCTGGGTGGTGGTGGAATATCCCACCCGGGGGCGGCTCAGAACGCCGGCATGTCCACGGGGAGTTTGAGGACTTCTTCTTTTCGGCCTGCTGTGTGGATTACCAGGCTATGAGCCGAGGGATGGATGCCTTGGCGGACCTGATGGAGCGGACCCGCTGGGTGGAGATCAAGGGGCCGGGTACCGATCTATCCTTTGAGATCGGGGAGATTCCGGTGGTGAAATGCGACGGCATCTATAACGTGCCGGATGGAGAGGTGTTTACCGCGCCGGTACGGGAAAGCGTCAACGGCACCGTTGCGTTCAACGCCGACAGCGTGGAGAACGGATTTCGGTTTTCAAACATCCGACTGACCTTCCAGGAGGGGAAGTGCGTCGCTGCTACCTGTAACGACGATGAACGGCTCAATCGGATGTTGGATCTGGACCCCGGCGCCCGGTACATCGGGGGGAGTTCAGCCTGGGGTAAACCCGGCTATTTCCCGGCCCATGCTCAGCACCCTATTCGATGAAAAGATCGCCGGCAGCTTTCATCTTGCCATGGGCGCCTGCTATGACGAGGCCCCCAACGGCAATGAGAGCGCCATCCACTGGGATTTGGTTTGTATACAGACCCCGGAATATGGCGGGGGAGAGATCTACTTTGACGGCAAGCTGATCCGACGGAATGGAATCTTTGTGGAGGAGAGCCTCTGCGCGCTGAATCCCCAAACCCTGGCGAGGGGATGAGAGGGCCTCAAAAAGCGGGAGAAAACCGAATAATGAAACAAGTTTTAGCGGGAAACTATTGCCATAATTTTAAAAAAGGCGATAAGATAGAACCTGGAATGTAAGTGAAAGGTTGCACAAACTTTCTCATTACACAATATGACAATAAAATGCTAGGAGGAACTAACAATGGCAATCAAAGTAGGTATCAATGGTTTTGGCCGGATCGGCCGCTTGGTGTTCCGCGCTGCTTGCGCCAAACCCGAGCTGGACGTAGTGGGCATCAACGATCCTTTCATCGATGCCGAGTACATGGCCTACATGCTCAAGTATGACACCGTGCATGGCCGCTTCGACGGCGAGGTTTCCGCCAAGGACGGCAAGCTCATCGTCAACGGCAAAGGAGATCGCCGTGTATGCCTGCATGAACCCCGCCGAGATCAAGTGGTCCGAGTGCGGCGCTGAGTACATCGTGGAGTCCACCGGCGCTTTCACCACCACCGACAAGGCCAAGGCGCACTTCGAGGGCGGCGCCAAGAAGGTTATCATCTCCGCCCCCAGTGCCGACGCTCCCATGTTCGTTATGGGCGTGAACAACAACACCTATACCGCCGACATGGACATCGTCAGCAACGCCAGCTGCACCACCAACTGCCTGGCTCCCCTGGCTAAGGTTATCCATGACAACTTCGGTCTGGAAGAGGGCCTCATGACCACCATCCATGCTGTTACCGCTACCCAGAAGACCGTTGACGGCCCCAGCAAGAAGGATTGGCGCGGCGGCCGTGGCGCCTGCTTCAACATCATCCCCAGCTCCACCGGCGCTGCCAAGGCCGTGGGCAAGGTTATCCCCGAGCTGAACGGCAAGCTGACCGGTATGTCCATGCGGGTTCCCACCGCTGACGTATCCGTGGTTGACCTCACCTGCCGGCTCTCCAAGCCCGCTACCTATGAGCAGATCTGCGACGCTGTGAAGGCTGCCGTTGCCGGCGAGATGAAGGGCATCATGGACTACACCGACGAGGCTGTGGTTAGCAGCGACTTCATCACCGATCCCCACACCAGCATCTTCGATGCCGGCGCTGGTATCGCCCTCAACGACCGCTTTGTGAAGCTCATCGCCTGGTATGACAACGAGTGGGGCTACTCCAACAAGCTGTGCGATCTGATGATCCACATGTCCACCGTGAAATAAGAAAATCAAAGAAAAAGAGGCCTCCCTAGGAGGTCTCTTTTTTATCTGCTGGAAAGCGCGAAGGCTGGCATTGGATTGCTGTGAGGGAAAACAATGGCACGTCTTTGGTGGGAAGCACAGGATGGAGAGAGCCTGCGCAGCTTTTCCAGAAAGGCCAGCCTTAATTTTGCCGTTTGATTTGCTCTCCCAAAATCAGGGGATAGCGGATCAGATCGCCTGCGTCCAGATCCTCATGGCGCAGGTCAACCGCGGTAATCTGGTGATTATCGTAGGTGGTGTAATAATAGATTCCCTGATCGGCGTTACAGCAGCAGGTATAGATGGTGATCTCATAGCTGCCATGGTCAACCTCGCAGCAGCCTCTCTGCTGATCAACCGAGCCCAGAATGTGGAAAAACTGGCTGACGCTTTCCGCTTCGGAATCCCCGGATACCGCGTTCATCCTGGTAAAGGCTACCCGTACGAACCGGGACTGTGAGGATAGATCCCCGGAAGCCCCAGAGCGCCCATGCCGCGGCTGTATGCTTGCAGCGGCAGTTTGGGGAAAATCGGTTTTGCGGGGGCTTGGGGAGAGATTCATGTAGTTATTTAACTGGAACATCTGCTGGTCAAAGGGCGGATTGTTTGTTAAAACCCCACGGGGTTGTCGTAGATCCGGATTCCCCTTTGACCGATTCCACGGTGATGCATCCGTGACGGTCTGCGATCAGCCAGTGGAGTTGAGCCGGGGGCAGTCGCTAAGGGGGTATTGACGAGATTGAGCTTTTCCAACAGCGTCCGCGCCTGTTTTACCGTGGCACACTGGCCCAGGATCCATGGGGAGCAGCTCAAACTGCGCCACGTTGTCCTTGCCCTGCCATAGGCTCTTTGTAATCCGCATTGCCCACGAAGTTGAGCCCGGCCATTCCCAGGCCCTTTTTCATTTACCGCTTCATAGTAGAGGGATACCCCTCGACCACATGCGCCATGCCGATGATGGCATAGTGATCGTCCAGCTTTCCCATGCTCCGGAAGGGAAGGGGATACTTGCGGGGCGTTATGGTGACTTCCTCTCCATAGGAGAATGCGTAGTCCAGCGTTCTTCCGAAGTAAAAATCCTTTGTTTGATAGGTTGCCGCCGTACACATAAAAAAACACCTCCGTTGATCCAGTTTGTGCCTTTTCCGCTGGATGTTATACGCGCGATCCGCGTTTCACTGAACGCAAAGGAAAGCCGCAGCTCTTTTGCTGCGGCTTTCAACAAGAAAGGATTTGCTATTGTTGCTCACTTTGCCTTAAGGGTGATAAAGACCAATTCCCCCGGCAGAAAGCGCGGAAGGGGATGTGCTGCTGCCCAGTCCCCGACTGAGATACATGGTGGTGTCCCCCTCCGTGTATACCCCGGACTGATATTTAGCGAAAAGCCCTGGTCGGGGCAATAGACGGCGCCGATGAGGGGGATTCGGAACTGCCCTCCATGGGTATGGCCGCTGAGGACCAGATCCACGCCGCTTTTGGCATAGGTGGAGAAAACTGGGGCTCGTGGGCAAGAAGAATGCGAAAACGCTGGTTGCCCTCCAGCCGCAGCCGGGACAGGGTGAAGGAGAGCTGCTCCTCCTGGGGTGTTCCTTTTCATAGGCCTGGAGGTCGTCGGAAATGCCCCAGAGGGAAAGCTTGCCCTCCCCCATAGGAAACGGTGGCGGCCTCGTCCATGAGAACCGTCACGCCGGCCTCCTCCAGCTGGGCGATGAGCTGGGCGCCAAGGGAGGACTGCCTTTCATGGTTGCCGGTGACATAGTACACCGGGGCGATCTCCGTACAGGCCTTGGCCAGATTTACAGCGGGGGCAAGGTCGGTGTCGTTCCGGCTGATAAGATCTCCGGTGATGGCGATGAGATCTGGCGCTCCTTCCCGGATAGCGTCCAGAAGCGCTTCGTTGTTCTCCCCGAACTCCTTGTTGTGACGATCGGTGAGCAATAGGATCTTCATGCCGTCCAGCTCATCCGGTACAGAACGGGTTTGGTAGGTGTAATCGGTAACGGAAAATCCGCTGTTTTCCCAGATCAAATATCCAATCAAAAGGGCCAGCAGAGCCAACAGCACGATGCCCAGCCCGCCCCTTCTTCCGCTGCCTTTTTCATGGGTAACTCCTTTTCCCCGGAAAGCGCTGCTTTGGGAATTTGGTTCTGGCGGATATTATACCACAACCACAGGGGCCTTGACAGCGCCTTTTACCGCAAGGGAAAGATGGCGGAAAATCCCCATGAAATCCCGGTTGTGTTTGGCGGGAAGATTCGATAAATTGAGAGCGGTTTCGGCTGGAATCGACCGAGCTTTCTAGGAATAGGAGGGATCGCTATGGAGCAGACCGTCATCCTCATTACCGAGCTGGTGGGCACCGTGGCCTTTGCTTTTTCTGGGGCCATGGTGGGAATCGAAAAGCGGATGGATGTATTTGGCGTATGGCTTCTGGCCATCACCACCGCCGTGGGAGGCGGTATGCTGCGGATCTGCTTTTAGGCAACGTTCCTCCCGTTATGTTCCGCAATCCCCTCTATGTGGCGGTGGCAACGGCTACCGCTCTCCTGGTGTTTTTGGTGGCCTATCTTGGACGGGTTCCCTTTCGAAACCGGGCGATGATACGTGCTTTGTACTGGAAGGCCATCAACGCCTTTGATGCCATCGGTCTTGGGATGTTCACCGTCATCGGGGTCAACACCGCCATCCAGGGAGGCCATGGGGACAACGGCTTTCTTCTGGTGTTCGTGGGGGTCGTCACCGGGGTGGGGGGCGGTATCCTCAGGGATGTGCTGGCAGGGGTCACCCCGGTGGTGTTGTATAAGCGGGTCTATGCCAGCGCTTCCATCCTGGGCGCCCTGGTTTATGTGCTGCTTTGGCGGAGGATGCAGGGCTTTAGGCCATGATCACCGCTGCCGCCGTGATCATCCTGATTCGCTTTCTGGCTGCCCGGTACCGTTGGAACCTGCCGGTGGCGGACTGGGGCGGCCAAAGGAAAAGGACTGAGTTTTTGCCCGCTGACGATTGACGCGGGGCAAAACAATCAGTATAATTATATCGATAAAAAATATCGATTGGAGGATGGGGATGAACAGAGCCGTGCCGGGAGGGCAGAGCGTGCCCAAGCCCACCTTGCAGCGTCTGCCGGGATATCTCAATTATCTGCGGGGTAAGCGCAGGGAGGGGGCGGAATATATTTCGGCCTCGGCCGTTGCCATGGATATGGGGCTGAATGCTGTCCAGGTGCGGAAGGATCTTGCGGCTGTGAGCGCCAGCGGCCGTCCTAAAACCGGGTTCCCCCTTGGGATGCTGATCTCCGACTTAGAGGAGTATTTGGGCTATAACAACGCCAAGGACGCGGTTTTGGTGGGGGGTGGGCCAGCTGGGCCGGACCCTGTTATCCTATGAAGGATTCTCCAACTATGGGCTGAACATCATCGCCGCCTTTGACGCCCACCCAGCCCCTTTGGAGGACGGGCGGGAGGTGTATCCCATGGAGCAGTTGGCCTCCCTTTGCAGGCGGCTGAAAGCTCGGCTGGGGATCATCACCGTGCCGGCGCCGGCGGCCCAGACGGTCTGCGATCAGCTGGTGGCCTGCGGTGTTTTGGCGGTATGGAACTTTGCGCCGGTCCATTTGACGGCGCCCGACGATGTGATCGTGCAAAATGAGGACATAGCGGCCTCTCTGGCGGTGTTATCCACCCGCCTGGAGGAACGGCTTTCGATGTCCTGAACGTGGATTGAGCAAAATACAGCGCTAGGAGGTTTTTCTATGAACGTGTACGTTTGTGTGGGGAGTTCCTGCCATCTTAAGGGGTCTTATGACATCATCATGCTGATGAAGGACGCCCTCCGGGACCGGGGCTTGGAGGAAAAGGTCAACCTGTCCGCCGCTTTCTGCTTAGGGAAATGCACTGACGGAGTGTCCATCAAGGTGGAGGACGAGATCATCAGCGGGGTCAACAAGGAGAACTTTGAGCAGATCTTCGACCGGTACATCGCCAGCCAGGTGTAACGGCGATGTTGGAGATTGGATTGAAGGGATACCGGGAGGATCGGGTGACGGAGGCCAACACCGCTGCCGTTCTGGGCAGTGGTACCCTGATGGTTTACGCCACGCCGGCCATGGCGGCCCTGATGGAAGGAGCCTGTATGGACAGTGTGGCGGGGGAACTGGAGCCCGGTTTTGGCACGGTAGGCACCGCCCTTTCCATTCAGCATTGTTCCGCCACCCCTCTGGGGGAGCGGGTTTGGTGTGAAAGCCGCCTGACCGAGGTCGCGGGGCGGCGGCTTACGTTTTCCGTGACGGCCTATGACGGGGCCGGCGTCATTGGAGAGGGAACCCATGAGCGGGTCGTCATCCAGAATCAGCGGTTCCTGGAAAAGGCAAACAAAAAAAAAGAGGTTGAGCCCATGAACGATGTATTGCAGCTGAAAAAAGCCAATTGTAAAAACTGCCATAAGTGCATCCGCCACTGTCCGGTAAAGTCCATCCGGTTTGGAGACGGCCAGGCCCAGATTGTGCCGGACGAGTGCATCCTCTGCGGCATGTGCTTTGTGACCTGTCCGCAGAACGCCAAGGAGATCCGCGATGATATCCATCTGGTGGAGGAGGCCATGAATGCCGGGAAACCGGTTTATGCCAGCGTAGCGCCCTCCTTTATTGCGGATTTCGACGTTTCGGGCATTGCGGAGATGGAAAAGGCCCTGATAAAGCTGGGCTTTGCCGACGCACAGGAGACCGCCATCGGCGCGGATTTGGTCAAGCGGGAATATCAAAAGCTGGTGGACAGCGGAAAGCACCGGGCCATCATCTCCTCCTGCTGCCATTCCATCAACCTATTGATTCAGAAATACTATCCCACCATGCTGCCTTACTTGGCCGACGTGCTTTCCCCATGCAGGCCACTGCAAGCTCATGAAAGAGCAGCATCCCGGCGCTGTGACGGTGTTTATTGGACCCTGCATCAGCAAAAGGACGAGGCCGCAGGCTCGGCGCATACCGATATCGTTCTCACCTTTGACGAGCTGCGGGAGTGGATGGCCCGAAAGGATATCTCCTTTGAGCGGACGCCCCGGGAGACCCAGGAAGGGAAACGGGCCCGGTTCTTCCCCACCACCGGCGGGATCCTGAAATCCATGGACCACGCCCAAAACTTCAACTATATCGCCATCGATGGAGTGGAGAATTGCGTGGCCGCCTTCCGGGAGCTGGAGGAGGGCCGCCTGCAAAATGTCTTTATCGAAATGTCGGCCTGTGAGGGCAGCTGTATCAACGGTCCCTGTATCCGGGAGCATGGCCAGCACCGGGTATCCGGTGCCATGAAGGTGGTGGAATACGGCGGAAAAGCCGATTTTGCCTGTGATTTGGAAGATCTCCACAAGGAACACGCGTATCTGGGAATCCATCAGAGGATGCCCGGCAACGACGCCATCCGGGAGGTTTTGGCCCAAATGGGCAAGACCCTGCCGGAGCATGAGCTCAACTGCGGCACCTGTGGGTATAACACCTGCCGGGAAAAGGCCATTGCCGTATGCCAGGGGAAGGCGGACCTTACCATGTGCCTGCCCTATTTGAAGGAGAAGGCGGAGTCCTTCTCGGATAAGATCATTGGCAATAGCCCCAATGGCATCTTTGTGCTTAACGAGGATCTGGTGGTGGAGCAGATCAATGCCGCTGCCTGCGAGATGTTCAACCTCAAGAGCCCCAATGATATTCTGCATGAGCCGGTGATCCGGCTGCTCTCTCCCACCGACTATCTCAATGTGGTGCTCACCGGCAAAAACGTGTATAACAAGCGGCATTACATCGCCGAGTACAAAAGTTTGTGGAGGAGACCATCGTCTATGACAAGCGGTACCATATCGTGGTGAGCTTCATGCGGGATGTGACAGAGCAGGAGCAGGTTCAGGAGGAAAACCGGGAGCTGCGGCAACAGACGGTGGAGATCACCGACAAGGTCATCGACAAGCAGATGCGGGTGGTGCAGGAGATCGCCTCCCTGTTGGGGGAGACCGCCGCCGAGACCAAGATCGCCCTAAGCAACTTGAAAGAGACCCTGCAGAAGTGAGGTGCGCTCCATGAACAATCTTTGGACGGATACCGGCTATGCCAGCATCAATAAATTTGGGGAGCAGCTCTGCGGCGACCGGGTGGAAATGGCCACTACAAACGGGGTGACCACCCTGGTGCTGGCCGATGGGCTGGGCAGCGGTGTAAAGGCCAACATCCTGTCCACCCTGACCAGCAAGATCCTGTGTACCATGATCGACAGCGGCATGTCGGTGGACGATTGCGTGGAGACCATGGCCAGCACCCTGCCCATCTGCAGTGTGCGCAAGGTGGCGTACTCCACCTTTACCATCATCCGCATCAGCGACAACACCGAGGTGGAGCTGATCCAGTTTGATAACCCCATGGTCATCTGCCTCAGGAACGGGAAGAACTACGAGTATCCCCGCACCAGCCGGGAGATATCCGGCAAGACCATCTATGAAAGCCGTTTTCCCCTTATGGAGGAGGATGTGTTCATCGCCATGAGCGACGGCGCCATCTACGCGGGGGTAGGCCAGGAGATCAACTTTGGCTGGCAGCGGGATAGCATCATCCAGTATGCCGAGGGCAATTACTCCGACAACCTCTCCGCCAAGGTGATCGCTTCCCTCATCGTGGACGCCTGCAATCAGCTGTATGCGGAACATCCGGGGGACGATACCACTGTGGCGGCGGTAAAGATCCGCCAGCGCCAGCAAGTGAACCTGGTCATTGGGCCGCCGGCTGACCCTGCCGACGATAACAAGATGATGAACCCTTCTTTTGCCAAGGAGGGAGAGAAAATCGTCTGCGGCGGCACCACCAGCAAGATCGTGTCCCGGTATCTGAATAAACCGGTGGATCCAAAGCTGGATTATCTGGATCCGGAGATCCCTCCCATCAGCGCTATCGAGGGGGTGGATCTGGTGCCGGAAGGGGTCATTACCATCAGCAAGGTTCTGGAATATGCCAAGGCTTATCTGAGCGGAGAGGATTTGACGCCGGCCTGGAGCACCAAGCGGGATGGAGCCAGCCTTATCTGCCGGGAGCTGTTCCAGAAAGCCACCGACATCAATTTCTTTGTGGGGCGGGCCATGAATCCGGCCCACCAGAACCCGGATCTGCCCATCACCTTTGCCATCAAGATCAACCTCATTGAAGAGCTGGCCCGGTGCCTGGAGCAGATGGGAAAGCAGATCAAAGTCAGCTATTTCTAGCGGCCAGGCTGAGCCTGGGGACATGCCGAGGAAAAAGCTACGGAAGTTATACGATTATGCTGGCCAGCGGCAAGGCGTTTGTCATGGAAACAGGGCGCACCGAAGGCGCGCAATACGGAAGCGGGCACTGCTCGCCGGGGAGAGGGGAAAGCGTTGTGAGAATCTTTGATACCGAAGTACAGCACCTCAAATACCAGGTGTTAAAGGAAGTGGCCCGGCACGCTTATGCCGGGGATCTGGTGGAGGCCGTTCAGGATATTCCCAAGACCATTGTCCCTGGGCCTAAGCCCACCATGCGCTGCTGCGTATATAAGGAGCGTGCCATTCTGGCCGAGCGGGTGAAGCTGGCCACAGGCGGCAATCGGGAGAACCCCAATGTCATAGAGGTCATCGACATCGCCTGTGACGAATGCCCTGTCAGCAGCTATGCCGTCACCGATAGCTGCCGGGGCTGTATTGCCCACCGCTGCGCATCGGTGTGCCCGGTGGGGGCCATCTCCTTTGACCCACGGCAGAAAAAAGGCCCATATCGATCCCCAGAAATGCGTGGAATGCGGCCGGTGCGCTGGGGTTTGTCCTTACAGTGCCATCATGAACAGCAAGCGTCCCTGCGAAAAGGCGTGCAAAATCGGCGCCATTGCCATGGACCCCGAAAACGATGTGGCGGTCATCAACAACGAAAAGTGCATCAGCTGCGGCGCCTGCGCGTACCAGTGCCCCTTTGGAGCCATCATGGATAAATCCTTTATCCTGGACGCCATCGATCTCATCAAAAAGAGCGATAACAACCGGAACTATAAGGTGTACGCCATCGTGGCGCCCTCCATCTCCAGCCAGTTTACTTACGCAAAGCTGGGCCAGGTGATTACCGCCATCAAGCGGCTGGGGTTCTTTAACGTGGTGGAGGTGGCCTTGGGGGCCGATATGGTGGCCTACGCTGAGGCTCAGGAGTTGGTGGATAAAGGGTTTTTGACCAGCTCCTGCTGTCCCGCCTTTGTGGATTATATCAAAAAGGAATTTCCGCAGCTAAAGGAGCATATTTCGCACAACCTATCCCCCCATGGGAACCATCGCCCAGTACATCAAAAGCACCGATCCTACCGCTAAGCTGGTGTTCATCGGCCCCTGCATGGCCAAAAAAAAAGATGGAAGCGCAGAGGGAGGAAGTCCGGCCTTACGTGGATTGCGTGCTGACTTTTGAGGAGCTTCAGGCCCTTATCGACAGCCAGGATATGGAGCTCAGCGAGCTGCCCGAGGACGTACTGGACAACGCTTCCTACTATGGGCGTATTTTTGCCCGGAGCGGCGGACTTAGCGATGCCGTCCGAGAGGCCATAGCGGAGCGGGGCATCGAGGATTTTTCCTACCAGCCGGTGGCCTGTGATGGGATTGAGGAATGTCGTCTGGCTCTTTTTGAAAGCCAACAAAAAGGTGTTGAACGGCAATTTTATCGAGGGGATGGCCTGCGTAGGCGGATGTATCGGCGGCGCTGGATGCCTGACCCATGGAGCCAAGGACAAGTCTCAGGTGGACCAGTACGGCAGGGAAGCCCTGGAAAAGACCATTCAGGACGCCATCCAGATTCTATAAAATCGGGGGTTGACAGGGTAAAAACGCTGTGCTACGATAACACACAACAACAGAAAAGAAACCGAGGAGAAAGAGTAGTAGCCTTTCAACCGGTTCCAGCTTAGAGAGCCGCAGGCGGTGGGATTGCGGTATGGAGCCCGAAGGTGAATGGCCTTTTGAGGGCGGCCCGAAGATCATAGTAGGCGCCGACGGGGATCCGGCCCGTTATCATCGGAGCGCATATGATGGTATGCGGCAGAGTGGGTCTTTGGACCAATTTGGGTGGCACCGCGAAGGTATTTCGTCCCAAGCATCGCAAGATGCTTGGGACTTTTTTTATTAAGGAAAGGGAGGTGGTCGCGTTGAGCGCGGATTGGTGGCGCCTCGGGCGCAAAAAGGATGTTATGGAACAACAAGACCACAAAAATAGAATTGATTTCTTGGGAGGATTTATGATGAAAAAGGTATTTGCGATTCTTTGCACCGTACTCACCATCGCTTTGATGCTCACCGGCTGCGGCGGGCAAAAGGCAGAAAACCATTACACCATCGGCATTGGGCAGTTTGGCCCCCACGGCTCCTGGATAACTGCCGGGAGGGCTTTCTGCTGGGCCTAGCTGAGGAAGGCATCGTGGAGGGAGAAAATCTCACCGTAAAGTATCAAAACGCCAACTTTGACGGCAGCACCACCAACACCATTGCCCAGGCCTTTGTTAGCGATAAGGTGGATCTGATCTGCGCCATCGCCACGCCCATGGCCCAGGCCGCCTATAACGCCGCTGAAGGAAGCGACATTCCGGTGGTCTTTACCGCTATCACCGATGTAGAGTTGGCCGGGCTCACCGGGGAACATCACCGGCACCAGCGATATGCTGCCGGTGGAGGATCAGCTGAAGCTCATCCGGGCCATGATGCCCGATGCCAAGCGAATCGGCATTCTGTATACTACCAGTGAGAGCAACTCCATTTCCACCATCGCTACCTATAAGGAATTGGCTCCTAACTATGGCTTTGAGATCGTGGATACGGGAGTGGCCACCCAGGCGGATGTGCCTCTTGCCGTGGATAACCTGGTCACCAAGGTGGACTGCATCAGCAATCTCACCGATAACACCGTGGTGGGCGCTCTGCCCGTGATCCTGGATGCTGCTGGGGAAAAGAACATTCCCGTGTTTGGCAGCGAGATCGAGCAGGTAAAGCTGGGATGTGGCCGCAGAGGGTCTCGATTATATCGACCTGGGCAAACAGACCGGCCGCATGGCAGCTAAAGTTTTGAAGGGTGAGGCCAAGGCCAGCGAGATTCCCTATGAGGTGCTGAAGGAGAGTCAGCTTACCATCAACAGCGACGTGATGGCGGAGCTGAACCTGACGCTTCCCGAGGATATGATGTCCCGGGCTACCGACGTAGCACAGTAAATATCAGTTGCCGCTGGGGCGCCGCTGGAATTTTTTCCACCGGCGCCCATCCGGCTATAAAGGGGAAGGGGTTTATGGATCTTATCATCGGAACCCTGGAACAGGGCTGATTTACGCCATCCTGGCTCTGGGGGTATACATTACCTATAAAATATTGGATTTTCCTGACTTGACGGCGGATGGTAGTTTTCCGCTGGGAGCTGCCATCACCGCTACTATGATCTCAAACGGCGGCAATCCCGTCCTGGCCATGGGGGTATCCCTCTTGGCGGAGCGGCGGCAGGCCTGGTAACGGGGTTGATCCATGTGAAGTGCCGGGTGCGGGATCTGTTGTCTGGTATCATTACCATGACGGCGCTGTATTCCATCAACCTGCACATTGCGGGGATGTCCAACGTGCCCCTTTTTGGTATGACTACGCTATTCAAAAACGGATTTGTGGATGGAGTGTTCGGGGGCGGTTTGGCTCCCTATAAGACGCTGATCATCGTGTTGGCAGTGGCGATGATCGGAAAGCTTTTGATGGATTTGTTTCTAAAGACCAAGGCGGGGTATCTGCTTCGGGCGGTTGGGGACAACGATGCGGTGGTTACATCCCTCGCCCGGGACAAGGGCACCGTCAAGATCATGGGACTGGCGATTGCCAATGGGCTGATCGCCCTATCCGGCAGTGTTATGTGCCAGCAGCAGCGGTTTTTTGAAATTCAGATGGGCACCGGCGCCATCGTCATCGGATTGGCGTCGGTGATCATCGGCATCAATCTTTTCCGACGCCTGACCTTCATCAAGGCTACCACAGCTGTGGTGTTGGGCAGCATCCTGTATAAGGGCCTGCGTGGCGGCGGCCATCTCTTTCGGCATGTCGGCCAACGATATGAAACTCGTGACCGCCGTGCTGTTTCTAGTGATTCTTATCGCGGGGAACTGGATGGATCGAAAGGGGGAACCGGCTTGATTTCACTTCCAGCAGATTAAAAATCTATAACCCCGGTACGGTAGACGCCATGTGTCTCTTTGACGACTTCAACCTGATATCCTGGATGGGGATTTCGTTTCGGTGGTGGGAAGCAATGGCAGCGGTAAAACCTCTATGCTCAATATCATCTGCGGCAACATCGGCGTGGATGGGGGAAGATCCTCATCGATGGGGGACGACATTACCCATCGCAAGGATTTTAAGCGCTACCGGCGTATTGGCCGGTGTATCAGGATCCCGCCATGGGAACCTGCCCTCTATGACCATACTGGAGAACATGTCCCTGGCCGATAATAAGGGATGTCCCTATGGACTTACCCGGGGGACCAACCGAAAACGGGCCGAGGAATATCGGGAGCACCTTCGCCAGCTGAATCTGGGGCTGGAGGATAAGATGAACGTTAAGGTGGGCTCCCTATCGGGGGACAGCGCCAGGCGATGGCTCTCATTATGTCCACCATGACGCCCATCGATTTTCTCATTCTAGATGAGCACACTGTTGCTCTGGATCTCGCACGGCGGAAACCATCATGGAGCTTACCGACCGCATCGTGCGAGAGAAGCATCTGACCACCATCATGGTGACCCATAACCTGCGGTATGCCATCGAATACGGCAACCGCATCGTCATGATGCATCAGGGAGCGGCCATCCTGGATCGTCGGAACGGAGAAAAGCGGCCACCCGGGTGGAGGATCTTCTAGGGTTGTTTAACGAGATCAGCATCGAGTGCGGAAATTAAGACGTGAGCTGTTCCTGAAAAATGAATAAAACAGAAGGAGCGGAATTCCGCTCCTTCTGTTTTATGGGGTAGATTTGCACGGCTTGCACAAGTGTTTTGCTATATGGTATCATCACAACATCTTATACTTCTTCTTATCATGCCCAAAGAACAGAAAAAACCCCAATATTGTTGGAGTTTTCTAATAAAACAATCATATTTATATATGGTAAAAAAAGTTATACATTTTAAACAAACAATGCGTTGCTGTTGATGGGAGAGAATGCCTATGAGCTTAACATCCATTCCCTACCTCTTGTTGGTGTTTTTTTGCGGTTATCGTTTACTATCTGGTATCGCAAAGGATGCAAACCATGGGTACTGCTGGCAGTTAGCCTATTTTTTTATTCCACCTTTGACCTGCGTTATTTATCTTTCTTGGATTTAGTATTCTTACCTCTTATTTTATTGCGATTCAGATGCAAAGAGAGGAGGAAAAAGGGAAAAAACGGCTTTGGCTTATTGCTGGGCTGTTGTTAAACCTTGGACTGCTGTTTTTATCAAACAGTACGCGGCTTGTGCATCGCTTTTTAGTAGGGCTATGGGTAAGCTTGGAATCCCTGTTCAGTTACCGCTATTTGACATGATTGCTCCGGTGGGAATCTCCTTTATACCCTTACTGTGGCGGCGTATTGCGTGGATGCATACCATGGAAAGATTACGGCGCAACGGAATCTGGCAAAATACGCATTGTATGTCAGCTTTTTCCCTTGTATTTTGCAGGGGCCCATCCTTCGCTATGCACCTTTGGAGGACAGCCTTTTTTCCGCGAAGGGAAAAAGAAATTTGACTATACTCAGTTTACGTTTGGCCTTCAATTGATGTTGTGGGGCTTCTTCAAGAAACTTGTGATTGCGGATCGGGTAGCCTATCTGGTCAATCATATATTTTCTAATTATAGTGAATACAGCGGCTTTGTTCTATTGGTTGGTGCGATCTGCTATTCCCTTCAGATCTATACCGATTTTTCGGGTTGTGTGGATATTGTTCGCGGTACGGCTCAAACCCTGCAGATTGAGCTGCCCCATAATTTCCGTCAGCCCTATTTCGCTACATCTATCGCGGATTTTTATGCCGCTGGCATATGACCCTTAGTTCCTGGTTGAGGGATTATGTTTATATTCCCTTGGGAGGAAATCGGAAGGGGACTTGGAGAAAATATCTCAATATCGTGATTGTTTTCTTTATCAGTGGGCTTTGGCATGGGGCTGGACTCAATTTTATGTTTTGGGGATTACTCCACGGGGTATACCAGGTGTTAGGACAGATGTTGAAAACGCCCAGGGAATGGATTGCAAAACGCCTGGGTATGGGATCCAATCTGTCGGTGGAACAATATGCGATGCGCCATCGCTGCAGAAAAGCATTTCAAATGCTGATCACTTTTCACTGGTTTCCTTTGCTTGGATTTTCTTTAGAATGGCAGGGTTAAGAGGGGAATCGAGTATGTAAGAAATATGTTCCCCCTGGATAATCCATGGATTTTTTTCCGATCAAACGTTGTTCCAATTAGGGTTGAACAGCAGCGATTTCATTGCGCTTTGTGTCTTTACCCTGGTGCTGGTTGCAGTTGATATCCTGCAAAGAAAGTATTGTATCAGGGAAAAAATTGCCCAGATGCCGATGATAGTGCGGTGGCCAATCTACTTGACTGGAGTTGTGGTCGTTGTGGTTTATGGAATTTATGGCCAGGGTTATGTGGCTTCGGACTTTATCTATGGAGGCTTTTAACGATGACAAAAACGCAAAGCCTGAAGATAGCTTGTTTTTCCTTATTGGTTTTAATCCTTTTGTTTTTGGCGGAAAGATATTCCAACCAAAGTGGACATATGAAACTGGACATAGAAATAGCCCAGGGACTGCACAAGTGGCAGGATTTTATGAAGAGCCAAAAGACAGTTTGGATATTTTAGTATTAGGTTCTTGTAATATGTATAATGCATTTAATCCCTTGATTTTATGGGAAAAGTATGGAATAACAAGTTATGGATTTGGATCTTCCGATCAAGAGATTTGGACTTCGTATTACTATTTAAAAGAAGCATTGGCTTATCAACAACCTAAAGTTGTAGTATTGGAGGCAACTGTTTTTTACCTATGGAAACGGTAAGGCGCCAAGTGAATATTATAATCGCCGTTCTGCAGATTATATGCGCCTTTCTGGGAATAAAATTAGATTGATCGATACATTTATTACCATTGAAGAGGAATGGAGAAAAGAGCATGAGGAAGAAAGAATAGAGCCAATATTTAATTATGTAAATTATGTATTTCCAATTCTAAGGTATCATTCAAGATGGAATGAGATTGGAGAAGGAGACTATAAGTATTGGCGAGAGGGGGAGAGCGTATGCAACCAAAGGAGGTGTACCGGTATTTGAACATGCTGAATACGAGGCTGATAGAGAGTATATGAAAACATCAAATGTTGCATCGCCAATTGAAAAGAGGGTTTTTGAATATTTTATAAAAAATAAAAGAATTATGCGAGACGAATGAGATCGAATTGCTAATTGTCAAAAGCCCTTCAGGGTGTTATTGAATGATGCACAGCATAAAGCGGTTGCGCAGTTGGCGGACGAGTATGATGTGCCGTTTCTGGACTTCAATGTGGAGTTTCAATCTTATGGTTTTGACTTGGATACCGATTTTTACCCACGACTGGCGAACGTCTGAATGCTTATGGGATGCAAAAGCTGTCGGATTTTTTTGTCGGATTATATTGTGGAGAATTACAACATAGCGCCTCGAACGGATGACGCCGACCTGGTGGATTGTGGAATCAAGGAATTGAGCGGTATAATGAGGATGTGCTGAACGCGAGGGAATCCGACCCGTTTTGGGAACGGGTTCGGTTGCTTAACAAAAGGTGAGAAGTTTGAAAAACCAAGGGAGCGCGTTGCGCCCCCTTGGTTTTATAAAATGAATAAAATAATCATGATGTATAGATGAATACTATCGAGTTCTTCTAAAATAGGGGAGATCGGCGTGGGAGGGAGCCTTGACCCGCTGGGTTTGGTTTGATGTTACGTCCAGGACATACCAATCGGCCATGAGGCCGGGAAGGATCAAATAGATATGATAAAAGCGGTTGACGCCCAGGTAATTCTGGGCGATTTTGTCCAGAAAACGCCTTTTTGGCCCTGTATGGCCGGGTCTTGGATAAAAACCGCCTGTCCAGCAAAACAGCTCCAGCATACAGAGGATGGCAAGGGAGGTGCGGGGAGTGGCATAGGTTTTCTTTGCTTTGCGCTCCAGGGCGTTTTGGATGTATTGGGTATGGTCCTCCTGGGCCTCCAAGGGGGGAGTAGACGCCATCGCAGAAATCCCCGATAAAGTTCCGGGTGGAGTAATCCGACGAGGCGAAAGTGACCTCCAGCCCCTCCCCATCACAGACGAAATCCGGCTCTTTTTGAAGTGGGTCGCCCCGCCGCCAGACGGAATAGTGGCGCACCTGATCCACGAAATCGAAGATCACCTGCTCGTTGATGCGTTTATCCAAAAACCCCGGAGGGAGATAGAGCTTGTATTGAATGGAGTTGGCCATGGAGATCCCTCCTCTTGCCGTTTTTTCTATTTTAACACAGCAAAAGGGGAAAAAGCGGGCGTTATGGACGCTTTTTTGTTAGGTCCAGCGTGCGGGTGCAGATCTGGTCCAGGAGGGAAGGGGAGTGGCTGACAACCAGAAGGCCGATGTTCCGGGCGGCGGTTTCCGCAAGGAGGAAGTTCCAGATCTGCGCCTGGGTGATAAGGTCCAGCATGGTACTGATCTCATCGGCCAGAAGGAATCGAGTCTGGGATCCCAGGGCTCGCGCGATACAAAACCGCTGCAGCTCTCCTCCTGACAGCTCCCGGGGATACCGGCTGAGCCAGGACGGTTGGATACCCAATCCCGTCAGGATCCTGGCATCCAGCTTTTCCCCCTCCGCTAGAGTACGCCCTAGGGGCATTCTGGGATTGACCACCAGCTCGGGATGCTGCCAGATCATCTGTACCGGGCAGGGCCCCTTGTATTGGGAGAGGGGGACGCCGTCCAGGAGGATCCGCCCCTCCTGGGGACGAGATAGCCCGCCAGCAGTTTGCACAGGGTGGTTTTCCCAAAGCCACTGGGGGCCATGAGCCCCACCCGCTCCTGGCTTATAAGGGTGAAATTGAAGCCCGATAGGATGGGAGATCCATCCCCATACCGGAACCCCAAGTTTTCTGCCGACAGCGTCATGGCGCCACCTCCCGAATACACCGGACGTAGCCACCCTCCACCTGGCGGTAGGGGATGGAGCCGGCGCAGTCCTCCCTGGCTTCAGGGCAGCCCTGCCGGAAAGGACATCCCTCTTCCTGGTTTTGCGGGGAGAACAGGCTGCCCTCCGGGGCGTGAAAGCCGTGTTGGGGCATGGCCCGCCAGAGGGCCCGGGTATAGGGGTGGCGCAGGGTATTGTCTTCCTGAAAAGCGGAGGCGGGGGCCTCTTCCAGCGTGGTGCCGGCGTAGAACACCACGATGCGGTGGGCCACCGTCAGGCCAGTTCCAGGTCGTGGGTGATGAGCAGTACCCCCGCTCCTTGATCCGCCAGCTCTGGAAATGGCCCAGCACCCGCTGGGCCGCCTGGGGGTGGAGGCCGGGGGTGGGCTCGTCGGCGATCACCAGCCGAGGCGTTTCCATCACCGCCGTGGAGATCAGAATCCGCCGGGCCATCCCCCCCCGATAGCTGGAAGGGATAGCGTTCCTCCACCTGTGGATCCAGGCCATAGCGGGCCAGCACCGCCCACGAGCGGTTTTCGGGCGGCCTCATCCCGGCGGCCGTTGCGCACCTGGGGGCCCACCTTCATGAGAGGATCCAGATAGGAGACGCTCTGGGGGACCAGCACCAGTTCCTTTCCCGGATGGCCTTCTGCCGCTGGGGGGTCAGGGGAGCGCCGTTGTAAAAGAGGGCGCCCGTCAGGCTGGCGTTATAGGGAGGATCCCCAAAATGGCGTGGGCCAGAAGGCTCTTTCCCGAACCGCTGGCTCCCACCACCGCCACCAGCTCCCCGGATGAATCCGTAGGCTTAGGTCGGAAATGGCAGGAAGCTGTGTCCGGCCCAACAGGCCACGGTATTGATAAAGGACAGGAGAGGTGCTCTACCTCTAGAATGGGACGTTCCATAGCCGCCTCCTTACTCGTGGATGCTGGCGGGATCCAGCAGCTTTCTTAGGGTGCTTCCTACCAGATCGAACAGCAGTACCACCAGCACCAGGGCAAGGCCGGGGAACACCGCCAACCACCACTGGCCCATGATGAGATACTTCATCCCCTCCGATAGGATGACGCCGATGGCGGGCTGCTCGGCGAGAGTCCAAAGCCCAGAAAGGTGATGCTGGCCTCGTGGAGAATGGCGTGGGGAAACATCAGCACCAGCCCTACCATAAACTGAGGGAACAGGTGGGGGACCATATGCCGCCGGAGGATGTATCCGCGGCCCATGCCCAGCTTTTGCGCCACCTGCACGTAGCCGCTCTCCCGGGCTGCAGCACCTCCCCCGGATGACGCGGCTGAGGGACATCCAGTGGGAGAGGGTTACGCCAATGACCACCCCCCAGAATCCTTTTCCACAGGCGAGGGAAACCAGGATCAGCAGCAGGATGTGGGGATTCCCATCATAAGGTCGATGAGCCAAGAGACGGCGGCATCGGCGCCCCCGGCCCAACAGCGCGGCGGCGGATCCCAGCAGAAAGGCGATTACGGCGCTGACGCTGGCGGTGATGATCCCGATCTGGATGCTCATGGACAGGCCGCAGAGGGTCCGAACGAAAAGATCCCGGCCCATCCAGTCGGTGCCGAAAGGGTAGCGGAGGGAGGGTGGCAGGTTTTTTCGGCTAAAATCCGTTTCCATAGCGGTGTCCCGCAGCAGGACGCCGGCTAAGGTGACGGCCAACAGGAGACAAAGGGACAGGATCAAAAGGGAAAGGGCGGCCTTCCGGCGGCTGCGCTTTTCATGGGCTTTCCCTCCCCTTCATGTTCATGCGGGGATCCACCACGCCGTAGAGGAGGTTGGCGGCAAGATTCCCCAGAAACACCAGGCCGGCACAGACCAGGGTGACGCCCATCAAAGGGGAACGTCGCCCCCAGGCCGGCGGCTACCGCCGCTTGGCCCAAGCCGGGATAGGAGAACACCTGCTCGATGAGCACCGATCCCCAATGATCTCCCCCACCGAGGCGAATTGCAGGGTTAGGGCGGGAAGCAGCACGTTGCGGAGCCCATGGCGACGAAGGATGCGCCAGTTGCTGTCTCCTCGGGCCCGGGCGAACAGGGCGTAGTCGCTTTCTATGACGTCGATCATCTTTTCCCGGGTATGGAGCGCAACGCTGGAGACGCCGGTGATGGCCAGGGTCAGGGCCGGCAGGATGGCGTGGCGGACCCGATCCAGAAGGGTGACGGCGGAGGCCTCCATCCCGATGGGCACCGACAGGCCGATGGGCAGAACTTTGAGCCAGACGGAAAAAAAGAGGAGCAGCAGCAGGGCCAGCCAGAAGGCGGGGGTGCTGGCGGTTATGAGGGAATAGGACTTGATGAGCCGATCCCAAATCCCGCCCCGGTTGGCTCCGGCCACCGCTCCCAGGAAAAATCCGATGGTTCCCGACAGGGCCCAGGCGATGACCAGCAGCCATAGGGAGTTTTGGAGTCGCTGGCCGATGACCGAGGCCACGCTCTGCCGGTAGATAAGGGGAGGTGCCCATGTCTCCCCGGAGAACATCTCCGGCCCAGGCGAGATACCGCTCCACCGGAGGCTGGCCCACCCCCCAGTACTCCTCCAGCTTTTGGATCTGCTCCGGGCTCATGGAGCCCAGTGCGGTTTGGCCCACGTTGGCCTGAAGGGGATTGATGGGGAAACGGAAACGAGGAAGAAGGCCACCATGCTGACGCAGAGCAGCAATAGGGCCATCTTCAACAGGTTTTTTGACAGAAAGAGCAGGTTCCGTTTCATAGCAATCGTCCAAATGGGCGGGAAAGCGGGCGATGGCCTCCCCATGGGAAAGGGATCACTTCCAGCTCCACCGGTCCACGTTGTTGACGATGGACCAGCCATGGCCATGGGGGTGGAGCTTTTGTTCCGCCACGGTAAGGCCGTCTCGGGCCCAGTACAGGTGTTCCACGTTGACCAGCCAGACCCAGGGGAGGTCGGCGCTGATCCCGGCGTCTCCATCCCTCTGGGCCTTCTGCCACAGGGCGTAGGAGGTTTTCAGGTCGGCGCTGCGGAGAGCCTTGTCCATAGTAGCGTCCACCTGGGCATTGGCGTAGGGGGGAGAACTGAGCCAGGCCGGTGTCCTCCATGGTGTGATAGATGTTGTAGAGCTCCATGGGGGTGTGGGCGCCCCAGCCCCAGACCATGGGGTCCATCTGTGCCCGGTCATAGGCCACATCCCAGCCCACGCCATCGATGGAAGCGTCGATGCCCAGGGTTTTAAGCTGGTTGGCGGTATCGGCGGCCAGGGCCTGGCGCAGGGAGTCGCCGGTGGGGTATAGAATGGTGAAGGCTGCCCGAACCCCGCCCTTTACACGGATCCCGTCGCTGCCCGCCTTCCAGCCGGCACTTTCCAGGAGAAAAAGGGCTTTTTCCCGGTCGTAGGGGACTACGGTATCCTCGTTAAACCAGGGCATCTTATCGCAGACGCTATATGCGGGGGTGCCGTAGCCGTTCAGCACGTTTTGGATCATTTCCTCCCGGTTTAGTCCTAGGTTGATGGCCTGGCGGATCGCCGGATCGGCGGTGACGTCGTTGCCCACGTCCCCCCGACCGGGGAACGGCGGGCAGGTTGAGACCCCGGTTATCCACGGTGGCCACCGATAGAAGGGAAAAAGCCTTCCACCTGCTGATCCCCGTAGGAGGGGGCGGTGTAGCTAAGATCCGCCTGTCCGGATTTTACGGCGGCAAAGGCCGCGTCCTCCTCCATAAAGAGGATGGTCACCTGCTTCATCATGGGGCTTCCCCGTAGTAGTCGGGATTGGCGGTGAGGATCACCTGCTGGCCCTTATCCCACTGCTTGAGGATGTACCGGCCCGAGCCGATGGGGTGCTGGCCGTAGGCTTCATCGTAGGCGTGTTCCGGCAAAATGCCCACGATGGCCATGGTGTACGGCCAGATGGAATAGGGACGGGTCATGTGGAACACCACGGTGGTATCGTCCACCGCCTCCGCCCGGTCCAGCATCGTGAAATCATTGACCGAGCTGGCAGACTTTACGGTATTGTAGGTAAAGGCCACATCCTGGGCTGTAAGAGGCTCGCCATCGGTGAAGCGGACGTCATCCCGGATGGTGACGGTCCAGGTCATACCATCGGGGCTTGCCTCCATGGAGGTGGCCAGGTCATAGCTGATTTTGAGATCAGCGGTGGTGATGGTGAGGGTGCTTTGAATCAGGGGTTCGTGGACGTGCTCTCCGGCGCCCCAGCCATAGGCGGGATCAAACCCGGCTTCGGGCTCCGAGGTGGGGGACATCACCACAACGACGGAGTCCTTTGCCCCGGTTTGGGCGCCGGCGGGGTTCCTCCGCCGCAGCCCGCCAGAAGAGCCAGGCACAGAATGAACGAAAGACAGGCGGCTATGCGTTTTCTTCCCATAATACTTCCTCCAGACAGAAAAATTGCCACGAGGGCGGCTTGCGCGCAACACCTTCGTGGCATTGGATTCGGAATCGAAAGCAGAAAGAACCGCACGTCCGGCGGCGGGCCATGCCTTCGTGACATGGGCTGTTTCAACTCTATCGGATTTGGGTGGATTTGTCAATCTTCCTTCGGGTCCTCGACACCATCCGCCCCTCCACTTGTTGGCCGGGAGGAAATGGATTATACTGAGGCTGATAGCTTTTTTATCGAATTTTGCGGATAGGGATTCAAACAGGATTTGGGGAACGGATGGATGGAAAAGAAGGAATTTTGGGCGCCTGAAAGCCTGCGGCGGTATTTGGACGCCTGCGCGTTTTGGATTATCCCAGGGTACCCTTGGCAAAGTATGTGGAGGGGATCATCCGGCCGGAGGACACCGTGCTGGATCTGGGCTGCGGACCGGGCGCCAGCTCGGAGTATCTGGCTACCCTTTGCCGGCAGGTTTGGGCGGTGGATACCAGCCAGGCCGGCCTTGACAGCCTGCGGGAGCGGATCGCGAAGAAGGGCACCCGCAACATCACGCCCCTGGACCAGCCCTTTCCCCAGGGGGAGTTGCCGGTCTGCGACGTGGTGGTGGCCCTCTATGTATTCTTCCTATTGGAAAACCGAAGCGCTGCAAAGCGTTTGTTGGAGCTGACGGGCCGGGAGGGGATCATCCTGCTGCGCCGGGAGGATCGAGGCTTTATGGAGGAGATCCCTCCTTTGCTGGGGCTTCCTGCCCGGAGCACGCCTTGCAGCCGCGGATGCCATATCATGGGGCTGTTGGAGGGAGTGGGAGCCCGGGTAGAGTGCGAACATTTTCAGCGGGATTTTGGACAGCCGGTGGCGGACGTCCGGGAGGCGGCGGACTTCATCCGCGCCCAGCTGCGGGCGGGGGGGGAGGAGTATGCCCAGGCCATTGAGGAGCTTGCGCCCCGGTATCTGGTAGAGCGGCAGGGGCGGCTGTATTTGCCCTATCCCCGGACGGAGTGCGTCCTTCACTATTGGAAGGATCGCTGATCCGGCGGCTTTTTGTATTTCCGGCTCCCATGGGGGCCTTTTTGGAGGTTTGTATGCAGGCATCCGATTTTAACCCACGCATGGAGGAACGGGCGGGCCGGCGCAAAGCGGCCCGGCTGAACCTATTGCTGCTGACCGTTCTTTGCGCTCTGGCGCTGTTGGCGCTCTGTGTGGGAAAATATCCGGTTTCGCCATGGGAGGCCCTTGGCATCCTATTTGGCGGCGGCGCGAAGGACGCCATGGCAAACAGCGTGGTTTGGGGGCTTCGTCTGCCCCGGATTTTGGGCGCTGTTTTTTGCGGCGCGGCTTTGGCGCTTTCGGGGGCGGCCTACCAGGGGTATTTAAAAATCCTCTGGTTTCTCCCGACTTTCTAGGGGTTTCTCAGGGGAGCCTGCGTGGGCGCCGCCCTTGCTATCCTGTTGGCTCTGCCCGCCGGCATGACCCAGCTCTTTGCTTTTTGGGGGAATCCTGGCCGTCGGGTTGACGCTAGTCATCCCATCCCTTATCCGGAATCAGTCCAATCTGATGCTGGTGCTATCCGGCATCATCGTTGGGGGGCTTATGGGCTCTCTGATGGGGTTTATCAAGTATATCGCCGATCCGGAGACCCAGCTGGCCGCCATCACCTATTGGCAGATGGGCAGTTTTTCCTATGTGGATCTGGAGGGCTTTTTTCGGTGCTGCCCGCCATGGTGCTCTCGGGCGCCTGCCTTTTGGCCTGTCCTGGTGGATCGACGTGATGTCCTTGGGGAGCGGGAAGCCCAGACCCTGGGAACAAATGTGGTGCTGGTACGCACCTTGACGGTGGTTTGCGCCACCTTTTGACCGCCAGCTCCGTTTGCCTGGCGGGGACCATCGGCTGGGTGGGACTGGTGATTCCACACTTCGGCCGGATGATGGTGGGCACCAGCAACATCCGCCTGCTGCCGGCCGCCTGTTTGGTGGGAGGCATTTTTCTCCTGGTGGTGGATACCGCGGCCCGTACCATTGGCACCACCGAGCTGCCCATCAGCATCCTTACCGGTATGGTGGGCGCGCCTTTCTACGCCTGGCTCCTGTACCGGCGCAGAATGACGGTTCAGTAGGAGGGGACGCCCAATGGATGTGATCTATGAGGTTCGAAACCTAAGCTATTCCTATCCCGGCAGCCAGCGCCAGGTGCTTTCCGGCGCCAATTTAACCCTGGGACGGGGCGAGGTGCTTTCCATCTTAGGGCCAAACGGTGCTGGAAAGAGCACCTTGCTCAACTGTATGGCGGGATTGCTTCACCCCACCGCCGGGGACATCGAGCTGTGCGGGAAGTCCATTCATGCCATGAAGCAAAGGGAGATTGCCCGGCAGGTAGCCTACGTGCAGCAGAACCACGTTCCCTCCTTTTCCTATTCGGTATTTGAATTTGTGTTGATGGGCCGGGCCCCAAGGTGGGTTTTTGGCCGTCCAGGAACCGGGACCGGGAGGCCGTATGGCGGGTGTTGTCGGAGCTGGGCATCGAACATCTGGCCAATCAGCCCTATACCGAGATCAGCGGCGGGGAGCGCCAGCAATGCACCATCGCCCGGGCCATGGCACAGGAACCCCAGGCCATTTTGTTTGATGAACCCACCCCGCATCTGGACTTTGGCAATCAGGCTCGCATTCTGAGGCGATCCGCCGGATGGCGGGAGAGGGATACCCGTGGTGATGACCACCCACAACCCCGACCATGTGATCCTTTTGGGGGGAAGGGCGGCCATTGTGGACCGCAAGGGCGGGCTTGTATGCGGCTCGGTGGAGGAGGTTGTTACCCAGGATCGGCTTAGGGAGGTCTATGAGACCGATTTGCGGATCGTTCGGGTGGAGGAGCTGCACAGAAGGGCCTGTCTCCACGGGGGAGCTGCGCCCTTAGCGGGAAACCAGACTGGACTTCTGCATCCACTTTTAGAAGGGAAAAGCTAGGAAAATGCGCTTGTCTTCCATATGGGGGACATCATAAAGTGAAATTTGGACATGGTATTTATGATGGGAATGATATTTGCATTGGGGCGGAAGAGATGAAACCGAAGGGCATATGGCAGGGCGGAAAGCTGTTTAACAGCAAAAAGCAGTGGATATTCCAATGGATTCAGATTGGAGTGCTGCTGTTGCTTGCGATCGCTGTGGTGGCATTGACCATCGTCAACGTTATGGGGATGCGGGAATCCATCCACGCGAGCACGGAGCGATATGTGGAGGATGTGGCCAGGCAGCTGGCTTTGGATATTGAGACCCTATTGTTAAAGGACAGCCAGGAGCTGGAGCTTTTGGCGGACAGCCTACTGCGCATCGAACACGGCCCTAATCAGGAGGAATTGGAGGAGTTTTTGAACCGTAAGGTGGAGATCCTTGCCTTTGACGCGCTGCTTTATTTTTGCGAGAAGGGCGACGTGCATACCGCCGGCTCTGTGGCCCTTTCGGAAGAGGAGCTGGCTGAAATACGCAGGGCGTTTCAAGGGGAGGGGTCCATCTTTCTTCTGGACGGCCAGAAAATCATAAATGCCATTCCGCTCTATGAGGAGGAGAGGGTGGTCGGCGTATTGGCGGGGCTTCGGAACAAAAACAACATGCAGGCTTTGATCCAGCCCAAGAGCTTTATGGGCAAGGGATTGAGCTGCATCGCTGACAGCCGTGGGCAGGTGATCATCTCCCCTACGGATTTAGACCCCTTTTGCAGCTGGACAGCATTTTCTTTGAGGATGGAGACCCTGAGACGGTTCAGGATATTCAGCAGATGCGGGAGGATATGCGGAACCACCGGGATGGCGTTGTGACTTTTTCCGCCGTAAATGGGATGGAACTGATCCTGTCCTATAACGCTATGCAGGCTTTTGATTGGGTGCTTTTGACCTTGGTTCCCGCCGATCTTATCGTCAGCGAGGTAAACGAGCACATCAGCCGCATGTTTCGTATCGTCGTTGGCATGATTTGGTTCCGTTCCTGTTTTTTATGGCGTTTTTACGAACCTACTGGAACCATCGCCGGCAATTGGAACGGTTTGCTTTTATGGATCCCATCGCCGGAGGGATAAACCACGAGGCCTTTGGGCTACGGTGCAGGGAGCTGCTATCGGCCCAGCCCAAGGGAACCTACACCATGGTATCCATGCGGCTGCGGAATTTTAATCTCATCAATGAAGCCGCCGGGAGCGCGGAGGGAAACGCCACGCTGCGATACATCATGGAGACGCTGCGGCGCCATCTTAGGGAGGATGAAGCGGCCTGCCGAGGTGAAGGAGAACATTTCTTGCTGCTGCTGCGGGAAAACCAGCCCTTGGACGTCCAGCGGCGGCTGGATGAAATGCTGACGGATATCAACAGCTTTAACCAAACCCGGGACACCGTTTATCTTCTAACCTTCCAGCAGGGGCGTACTTGGTGGAGGACCCGGATCTGGAGATTGCCGTTATAGAGGATCGGGCCAAGGTGGCCGACCGGGAGCATTCCGGCGGCGGATGCGTTTTCTATGACGCCGCTTTTACCAAGCGCTTGCAGCGGGAGCATGATCTGAACGCCATGTTTCGCGGAGCGCTGGAACAGGGGAATTCCAGCTATATCTGCAGCCCAAAGTGGGGCTTGAGAAGAATCGGATCGCGGGGGCGGAGGCGCTGGTTCGCTGGGAGCACGACGGGGAGATGATCTATCCCTCCGACTTCATTCCATTGTTTGAGCGGAACGGCAACATCCGCGCCCCTGGATTTTTATATGTTCCGCAGGGTTTGCGAATACCTGGCCCAGCGGCTGCAGGAGAACCGGCAGGTGTTCCCCATCTCGGTGAATTTGTCCCGGAAGCATTTTCATTGCCTCCAACTTTTTGTCCCGGCTGGACGCCATTGCCGAAGGGTATCGCGTTCCCAGAGGGCTCATTGAGTTTGAGCTTACTGAGTCCATCTTCTTTGACGACCAGCAGATCAAAGCGGTGAAGGAGAGCATCCGGGAGATGCATCGGTACGGATTTTCCTGTTCGCTGGATGATTTTTGGATCGGGGTTCTCCTCTTTGGGCCTGCTGAAGGAATTTGATGTGGACGCCATCAAGCTGGACCGCAGATTCTTCCTTGGGCTATCCCAGCCCAAAGCAAAGGACGTGGTGGCCTGTCTCATTGCTTTGGCCTCCAGGCTGGGGGTCAGCACGGTGGCCGAGGGCATCGAGTCGGAGGAGCAGTTGGCGTATCTCAGGCAATTAGGATGCGATATGGTACAGGGCTATCTGTTTTCTCCGCCGGTTCCAGCAGAGGCGCTTGAGGATTGGATGGAGCGGTTTATGAAGGAATCGGAGGAACGAGATTAGAGCGGAAAAGAAAGAACTTTGAAAAGGGAGTTGAACCTGGGGACAGGGTATGCTATAATCAACAGGCTCAAACGGGTACCCGTAGCTCAGCTGGATAGAGCGTTAGACTCCGACTCTGAAGGCCCGTAGTAATATATACATTCAAATAGTTATCATGTACCCGTAGCTCAGTTGGATAGAGTGACAGACTCCGACTCTGTAGGTCGCACGTTCGAATCCTTTCGGGTACGCCAGAAACCCCCCGTAAACAGTAGGTTTTCGGGGGTTTCCTATCAAAGGATCATTCAAGAGCAATCCAATATGATCGGTTTTTATTGTAGACATTCTTGTTGAATAAGGGCTGTATATTTTGGTTATTTATGCATTTTGACTACAATTTGACTACAATATTTTTTGTACATAATAAAAGTATAGATTTAATGGACAATCATCTTGCCTTTCCATGTGATTTTGTTTCATCGAAATAGAATGATTTGAGTTGAAATCAGGAGCCAGGGTTTGGATATATTCATTTACCGATTGTGTTGTCGCAGAATCGTTATAGAGATCCACTAGGTATTTGTTGATTTTTTCTTTGCTTGGCCTTCTTTGTAATGCGAAACATGAATATATACATCGAGAGTAGTAACGATATCGGCATGACCGAGATACCTTTGAGCGGTTTTAATATCCACATCGGCATCGTATAACAAGCTGGCGTAAGTGTGGCGAAGCATATGAGGGGTTATATGGTCGATGACCTGAATACGCTCCACATAGCGGCCAGTGGATAGCTGTCCTCCGGCTTGAACATTCAAATAATTTTCATAGGCTGTCCATGCGCGTCGAAATGCTGTGTCGGTAATGGCTGTTCCTTGGACACTATAACAAAGCAAAGGATTCTTTGTTCGAGCAAATTCAACAACCGGACGTAAAATCTCAGGGATAGGAATGTCTCTGAAACCAGCTTTTGATTTGGGATCAGTCAAAACTGGTTGATTGGACGGCCATTCAATGGATTTGTTGATAGAAAGAACAGACTCGTTGAGATTGAAATCCGTAAAGACATTAAGGGCGGCCGTTTCTCCTCTCCGCGTTCCGCAAAATAGCATTGTCATTGCGGCAGGTCCCATTCTATGGCCCGACCATGTCTTAACAATTAGACTTATCTCATCTTTGGTGAGTGGCCGACGTTGTTTTGGTGGAATCCCAATAACCTGTATTCTGTTAAAAGATTTACTGTCAATAGTTCATTTTCAATGGCAACGTCAAAATTTGTCTGCCAACATTCCGCATATCTTTAACTGTTTTTTCTGAATAAGTAGCACCTTTTTCTACGATGAGATCATTGCACATAAATTTTTGATATCGCAGATCCGATAGTCACCAGTTTAGGACAAAGGTGCAAACGAAAAATCCTTTCATCCGATTCACTTGCTGATTTTCCAGGCTTTGGGAGGGTTAGAAAATAGTTGCCCAATTCTCGAAAGGTCATATATGGGTTGATTTTTTAGCCCTTCATACTGTTTCATTTCTTTTTCTTTGGCCTTTTCTATTTCCCAAGCTTTTTTGCTTCCTCGTAGTTACGCTCCAATTCTGTAATGGTATTCCCATAAATGGGTACTCGGTCGTATGATCCATCCGGCTTGCGCCCACGATTTAATAATCTTTGATAGCGGCCATCCGCTCTTTTTTCTTATATTTTGTTTTAGGCATCTAAATTTCCACCTTCATGCTCATCCAACCAAAGTAAGAATTTATCTTTACGAACAATCTTACGTTTTCCTATTGTTAGAGTTGGAAAGTCTTTTCTATAAAAAGGTTATAAGCGTAGGATTTTGAAATACCCAGAACATCTGCAATATCTTTTGCATTTAGGGTAAGTGGCAGTTCTTCAAAATCTTTATAAATGAGCCATCTACCTCCTTGAAAAGAGACGGAAACAAATGGGTTTATTGAACAAAATATATATGGACCACCCAAGCAGGGCTTGACGGGCCCTCACAGTGTTTTTCACTCCACGCATTCCGATGCCTGGCCGTCCCTCACCACGACGTGAAGCCGGACGGGTGTATCATATGATACGGACTGTCACCGCTGCCGCAGCGACAGCCGCAACCGTAAACGGTTGCAAAAAAAGGACGCACCTTGACAACAGAAAACGGAGATGATGTATGCCGAGACACAGTTTTATCCAGATGTCAAAGCTGCCCAATGTCAAAGGGCGAATATCGTATATTATAAGCCATGCAAGGCAGGAAAATCTCTATGCCACCTACCGCACGGCCGACAGCACCTTTTGGAGCAACCTTGCAAGGGAAAGCCAGCAGGAGTTCCCAATCTGTTCCGCAGTATCGTCAGCAAGGCAAAGGACTTCCTGCAAAACTTAATCCGTGAACACGATATGTCGCCGAAGCCTGTCCTTGAAATAGATATGGCAGAGTTCCGTACCATGCAAAAGCTGATGATAAAGGCGCAGGATAAGGCGAAAGAAATCCGGCATTTGCAGGATACGGTACTTCCGAAACTGAAACAACAGCTTGCCGAGACAAAAGGGATTTTTCAAAGTAAGGAGCGCAAGGCGCTCACAGAACAGATAAAGCGGACAGAAAAGGGAATCGCTGAAAAGCTGGATAGACTGCCCGATGTTCTGAAAGAGGACGGTTATCCCGATGTGCAGGCGTACATGGCAACCTACCGCAAGGCGGAGGCTGTTGTGGAGCAGTTCAATCGTGACCTGGCCACATGAGAACGACAGGTTAGGGAAAAGCAGAAAGCCGCCCAAAAAGAGCAGGCAAAGCCGCCCCGGCGGAGAGCGTGCTGAAAGCGCCTGCGCCAGCTTCAGGCGGAGGGCAGAAGGCAAAAGCCAAAGCCCAAAAACCACGACAGGGAACGATAGCTTTCATCATCGAAAACAACACCGCAGGCTTCCTGCGGTGCATACAAAAGAATGCGCCCCGTGGCTTTCTTCCACAGAGCGCATGTTATATATGGATTTATTTGCTATATTTTCTCTTGCGGCTGTAAACGGCTGTGCCGGTCAGGGCAGTGCCCGCTGCAAGCAGTACCGCAATCAAAGGGCGATATTGCTGTCATCGCCGGTCTGTGGCGATTGGGTATCGTCAGTAACAGCCGCCGCCTTAATGGTAAATTCTGTAGTAGCAGTACCGGTTTCAGAAACGATAGCCAGCGTGTGCTTGCCGATAGACAGAGTTTCCAGATATTCAGCTTTCAAAGTGACAATGGTGCTGCCTTCCTTTACTGTGTAGTTGGAAACATCTAGGTCTTTGCCGTCTACCTGTACCTTCTGGAAGTATTTATAAGCTGCATTGGAAGTAAAGGTAAGACCGTCCTTTGTGCCTTTTTGCCAGCTACCGTTTGCCCCGGCTGTGATGATGACCTTGAAATCGGAAGCAATCGCACCGCAGACAGTACATTTGCCATTGTCATAGCTGTGACCGGTGGCCGGGATGTCTGCCACATCCTTCGTATCTGTGTAGGTCTGGCCGTTAAATTCGACAGTCGCCGTATAAGTGGTTACGCCTGCTTCCGTGCAGGTGCCAGGAGTCTTTTTCTGCCGATGTTACAGTTACCTCCGGAGTTTCCTTTTATGGTTTTCATCCTTTTCACAGGTAAATGTCACCTTGCAGGTTTTTCCATCCTCTGACCAGCTCCAGACCGGTTCACCATAGCTGTGACCGATGGCAGGAATGTCTGCAAGCACTTTGTCTGTGTCATTGCCCAGCTCGCCTCAAAGGCAGCCGTATAGGTGGTTTCGCCCATCTGGGTGCAGGTCGGCGCTTTGGTCTGTGCGCCTGTTACCGTTGCCGTGGCTTTTTTCCGTATGAGCGCTGTCGTTTTTGCAGGTACGGGTAGCAGTACAGGTGCTTCCGTCATCGCTCCATGTAAACCGCATCGTTCCAATCATGATTGATTGCGCTAATAATCCAGGAATCCTTTATAATTTCGGTATTGCCGTTGCCATCGCTGAAGTATTTACCGCAATTTCCGCAAGTCCAGTATGCCTCGTTACCCACCACGGTGCAGGTGGGTGCCTTGGCCTCGGTCTTGGTCAGGCTGTGGGGAGGAAATCCCCCGTATTCTGCACCGCAGAGGTCGCACTTTGCCTTCTCGGTGCAGGTAGCCGTCCCACCGGTGTGATGGTTGCAGTCCAGGGAACCGTTATTGGTCAGGGTACCCCCTTCCTCCACCGTAACGGTGCCGTTGTTGGTCAAAGTCTTTCCATCCGGCACGGTGAGGCTGGCCCCATCCCCGATGGTCAGGGTCTCGCCCGCGCCGATGGTGAGGTCGTCCTGCAAGGTGACGGAACCGTACACGGTGCCGGCGCTGCCGTCAAAAACGATGCCGCCGTTTTCTCCGTTGCCTGTTCCGTACTGAATCGAAGTAGAAGAAGTATTCGCAATCCCGCCGTTGGCCCGCACAATGGCATTGTTGCTGACGGTCACTGTGGGTGTGCCGGAGCCGGAAACACCGGAGCCAAACTGAAACCAGATATTAGCATTAACACTGGCGGTCAGACTGCCGCCGTTCACATCAGCGATACATCCGAGCCATCTTTGGCCTGCACTAAAAACACCATTTTTTGACAGCGCCATCAGCTGATGCAGTGACCTCGGCATTCTCGACACACAGGGCAGCATTGTTACCGTTGCTCTGAACCCAGATGCCGGTCTGACTGGCGCTGGCATTCAGACTGCCGTCGCCCTGGATGGTCAGGTTGGAGCTGCCGGTAGAAGCGGAGCTGGCCAATACAAAAATCCCTTTGCCGACGTTTGCGATTGTATTGGTGCGCCTCCAAGTTGATGGTCAATTTTGCATTGCCAGACGGATTTAAACACGCCAATGGCCGAATCATTAATGAGTGTGCCACCTTCAATACTCGCATTATACTCCAATTCATTTTTTTATGGTGGCGTTGTGCAGGGTCAGGACATTGTTCTCTGCGTCATATCTGATATAGTTGTCCGTCGGTGTTTCACCGGCTGTGGATGCGGTGACGTTTCCCTCACTGTCTGTCGTCCAGTAACCAGTGGAAGATATTTGCACACCACCTACATAAAGCACCTGTCCGCTCGGCGCATCCGCCAGCGCCGTGGCGGGCAGCAGGCCCAGGCAGAGGCCAGGACGCAGAGCAGGCTTAAAAAATCGTTTTTTCATTTGGTATCCTCCTTGCTTGCGCTTGTGTTCATTTGCTTTATTGAACCGGAGCGCATTTTTCATTGTGGCAGACACCCAGAATTGATTCGGCTGGCTGCCGGAAGTAGATACAGGAACCGCAGTCAATACTTGCGGGATCATCATCTACCATGACGGCGTGAGGACAGGCGTCCTCAATCGTCAGAAGAATGGGGCGTCCCTCCGGAGTGTAGATCGGGGACTGTTCTATAAATAAACTGTAATCCTCGACTTCTTTCTTTGAGTGTTCATCCCATCGCAGGGGAATCTCTATTACCTTCCCTCATATTCATAGCGATTGACTTTACTCATGGGCATCACCTGCTTTCAATCTTCACTCCCGGTTTTGTGGCAATAAATGCCCGCAGGGAAGTACGAATTGCATTTAACTGTAACTGTAGATAGTCCTCGTCCTCAAACAGAGCAAAATGAACACAGGCACGGACAAACAGATAGGTCATGCCCTGGATAAAATCTGCGGGCATCCCCAGTTTGCCGGAAAGCAGTTCGGCATAATTGTGATACCTGATATTAACACCTTTGAAAATTCCTTGCCGTATTCCCGGTACTTTGGGCTTGCATACACCTGATACATAAAGCGGTATTTTGCCCCGTGGAGCTTTGCGGTGAGATAAGGCATTTCCGCAAGAAACGTTCGATGTCCGCAAAACTGGTGGGGCCTGTGCCATAAAGTCATTTTCCACCTTTGCCATACAGTGAGCGGTGGCTTCGATTACAAGATTATCCTTACTTTCAAAATAATAAAGTAAGCTCCCATTGGTAACCCCACAAGCATCTGCAAGCATTTTCAAACTCGTGTTTTCCAATCCGTTTTCACAAAAAGTATCAAAGCAGGTTTCCAGAAATGCTGTACGCCTTTCGGGATCCCTTTTTTCTTGCAATATAATTCACCTCCTGCTTTTTGATTGACTAAGCGGTAAATTCTATGAGAAAAAATTGTACTGTTTATCAGGCAACACAAAAGGCGTACCCCATCCGTATAAAAACGGGCGGAATACGCCTTTGAAAAATATGCGATTGTACTCTTGACAAGGAAAAAGGGCGCAGTTATGCTGTGCTTGCTGCTTGCTTGCTTGCTTGCTTGTTTGCTTGCTTGCTTGCTTGCTTGCTTGCTTGCTTGCTTGCTACCAGTGTGCTTCCTGCCGCCATTTTTGTCAAGCCCTTTCTGAACATAAATATACATATAAAATTTTATCACAAATCCCGCTGATTTTCAACCTCTATTCGAGATAAAAAATGGGGCGCTATCAACAATTCAGGTCGAATCATCTATTCCGCCGTGTAGACATTTAGAGGTCAAAAAGCGTGATTTTAAGCCGTTTTCAGAGCCTAAACTTTGAGGGGCAAAGTGTTTGTACCCTTACCCCTCGTTTTTGCGTCTGAAAGCGTTACAGGCTCATTTTTGCAGCTTTATCATTACCTCGTCTATAAGGTCTGTATATCTGCCCCGCCAGCAGCTTATTCCGGTAAACAAGCAGAGCGTTGAAAAGATACCGTCTTTCTTCTGCCGTCAAATAAAGGTGGTATTTCTTCTTCTCATACGAAGATCACCTCTGCATTGACAGTTTCCGTAACCGCCGCCCGCAGATTGCTCATTCTCTGCACCCACTCCATTTGGTTGTCTGCTTTCAGTTTTTCGGTAATGCCCTCACGCTCTGCCCGTTGTTTCATAAGATGGTCAAACAGTTCCTGTGCCTGTTCTTCAACATCGGCAAGGTGGGATTGCAGTTTGCCGCTTGTCAAAAGGCTGGCCTTTTTATAAAGCAAAACGCCGATGTGCCGTTTTTATGTTGGTAGTTCACGGATATACCGCAAAGATGCTCGTTGTAGATGTACTGCTGTAATCCCCAAAATTATATATACGCCGATAGAGCGTTCTTCTTTTTCGGCTGGTAATTGCCCCCAAGCAGGGGAGAATAATAATGTGTGTAACCGTATAAAGAGATAAGGAGAATACATTCATAAACCAAAGATTTTATTAAAACCGTTTTGCATAATTTACTGATATTCAAATTAGGATTTATGCATGTTTCTAATGTTCCTATTAGGACTTTTTGTAAAAATCCTCCAAAATATATATATTCATGCACATACTAGGTGGCGCCAGCGCGGCTCAGAAAAAGGCTAATGAAAACGGTCGGGAGGCAGGATTTATAACGTATATAGCCAAAGCGGCAGGGGATGAAGAATTACGTTATAATTCAGAGATATTTTTATCGGATACGCCTGGAATGATAGCGATTAGCCGAGAGCAAGCATTAAGCGAAAAAGGAACTTGGAGAACTGGCTACAGGATATGGTAAATTCGGGGAAAATCGAATATTTTGCCATAGAGAATTTGCATCACGCACATCCAGATGATAGCGTAGCCTTTCAAGGACAAAGATATAACGGTACGACGGTTGATGAAGAGATAAGTTCTCATTTTCAGATCGGGATGCAAACTATATCGGCCTCTTCTATGATTTTGACAGTATGTCAGTAGGAACGCCTGATGGGTCTATTGAACAAATGAATATTAAGGGATATTGGGAAAAGCATAAGGGGAATTTGCAAGTGCCGCAAGCACCGCAGATGGATGGTTCTAGACCTTCCATCAGTTACGATGAAGAACTGAGAAATGCTATGAACGGATATTTTAAGTACTTTATGCCCTATGTGACGAGAATACAATAAGTGAGGGTTAAGCAGATGAAGAGGTTATTGCTGATATGCATGATGTGTTTAGGGTGTATTCTATCTTTGGCAGGATGTGGAGAGAATCAAAAGGCAGAACCACCAATTTCAATCATAGGCATTTTGACATATCCAGAGCGGTATGAGGGGAGGAAATCAGTACAAAAGGAGTATTGAAGCTAGACGGCGAGAATTACGCACTCTATGTATCGGCGGATGCGGCCAAGTATTCACAGCCAATGGAGGGCATTTTGCTAGAGGATTCAGAAAATATACTCCATATAGAAGATTTAAGAAATTGGGAAGGAAGCATTGTAAGTATTGCTGGAACAGTAACCATGGATGACAGGAGAGGTTATAGCTGCAAAATTAAGGATATATCTGAATTGACTGTTTTGCAAAGGGAAGTAGAGCCAAGTGAGGGCCAGTAAGATGAGGAAAACATGGCGGGTAATAACAATATGTTTGGCAATTTTGAGCGGTGTAAGCATTGGAGTATTAAGAGCTGATGCAAGCAACGATCAAAAAAAAAGAACCTGTATATGACAATATGATGGCAGCGGTATATGGACGTGTACCTGGAGTACATGGTAAACGATGTCTTGTGGGAGGATATTTGATTAAGGAAGAAAGTGGAGGAGCGCTATACCTATCTAAGGATGACTATGATCAAAAAAACAAAGAAAATGCTGTATGGATAGAAGAATCAATTTTTTATACACAAGAGTTCGTAAGTGAAGTAGAACAGAAATATCCGTATTGGGTAAAGGACGATCAAATAGATTGGGAGATGTTTAAAATAGATGTTCCTTTTGGATAGAAGGATATGTGGATCTAAACGACCGTGGTCCAGGGGAACGTATGCGGCAACACTGAAGAAAATGCGAGTAGAAGAATCATTTTCTGGTGAAGAGGATATACGGAAAGCAGAGGATATTGTTGGTGGAGATAGCATAGATGATCCAATTGCAGTGTCTTTTTTACCAATTGGTTGGGAACCCGCAATTGTGGGAAGGGAAATGGATTACAGTGATTGGAAGATGGCGGTCATAGGAACGGACATAGACTGGTGCAGGATCATCATAGTAAAAGGACTGTTTTAGATTTAGAAGCAGGAGATAGAGATCTACCTGATATGCGGCTATCTCCTGATCGGTAAGCTCTGAAAGGTCTTTTAAGGCAAGCTGAGGCAACAGAACAGTCCCATCCTCCAAGCAGGTTTGGTAGCAAACAGGCGGGATATAGTGTCGGTCCTGCGGCCCAAAAATCCACGCTTAGATATTCGATGTAGTGCGGAGCGTTTTGACGGGCAAGGTCGGCAATCAGCGGACGGTCATCCTGGCGAACTTCTCTGCCCAGCCCACGCGACCCATCTATATACCGAACAAGAAAAGTGTATAGCCTAGGATTGGAAGTACGGATCTTCCCGTGAAAAAGCCCCTTTGACAGCCGCTAATGCTTTGTCGTGGTCGGCATATTCCTCTGCATCCATCTGGTAGACAACGCTCATGGTATTTTCGTCGTACATGCCCAGGGTAAATTCCGTTAACAAATGGTCCGTGTGTATCATGCTACCGCCTCCCAAGATGAAATTTAGTTGAGTATTTGCGGCGTAGTACTGCCGTCATGCTGACCGTGGTACTTTTTGAAAGTCCTTTGTTTCCCCCTGGCCGCTTGGTTAGGAACATGGAGAAATACGACAAAAGGAACATAGGGACAGGATGAATCTTCCCATAGATAAAAAACCAGCATCTCACCGGCGTGTAACAGATCGCCGATGTATTCCTGGGCCTGTTCACGGGAGAGCGCTTTCATAAAATCCACTGGGTAGTATGGGATATATGGCGCATGCACGGCGGCGGTGATGAATTCCAGAACATATAACGGGCTGGATTTTCCTGCCCGTTGACCAGGTTGAAATAGACTACGGATGGACGGTGCGGATGAACCGGGCAACTTGGGTGTAAAAGTGGATATACTGCGCCCGAACTGTGGGAAGCTGGGGCCCCTGCTCTGTTTCCGTAATTAAAACCTCATTGCAGAATTGCTCTAGGCTTTCGGTTGCGGCCAGAAACTCCGATTCCTCCATGGAGCGGATCTCCTGGGCGGACCACTCCCGATGAAAAGGGATCTCAAATGTTCTGCTGATATCTTCAAACAAATCCAAGGTTAGTTCCTCCGCAGATGGGATAAAACGAGGTTTAAGTCCTCTTGGGTACCGTCTGATACGATTACCATATACAGGCACCTGGTGCTATACAGGTAGGCATAGGCGCCATCGTCATCCAGATAACAGCGGGCCTTGATGCCGCCGTCCACCTCCATCACATAGTCCGCAGGGGTGCTATCAGCTATTGCGGCTGAATCATCAAGCTGGTTGTGATTTTCGCTAATGGCGATACTCAGCCCATTGAAGGTGTAGGATTCATCCAATTGCCCTTCCGACGTATAGCGGGAAAGCAGCTCGGCACCCGGCAGCTCCAATACATAGTGGGATTGGAATTCCCCGCCTGTGGGATAGGATGCCGGATAGATGGTTTGCCAGGCGAATATCCCGGCAGGAGTGAGCAGGACGACAAGAGCAAGGATCATGGCGATCAAGAGCGACCGGGGCCGTTTGCGGCGGCGTTGGGATTTGATTCCGCTGCAACGACCTGTTTGGCCCGCTCCAGTACCCGTTTTCCCATTTCCTCGTCGTATTCCTTATCCTGGATGGGCGGTTCATAGTTTTGCCTCATCCGACGAACCCTCCTCCTGCATTGCTTGCCGAACCATCATCTTCTTTTCTCTGATTTTCCTAGCGGTGGTTTGATATTTTAGGCCCATGAGCCTGCTGATCTCCACAATGGAAATCCCATAGTAATGGTGCAGGATCAACGCTTTGCCCCAGCGGTCCGAGAGCAGTTCTTCTAGGGATAACCTCCGCACAACGGCGTCATAGGGATCATCCAAATTGCGGCGGTCGTTACATATGCGCTCCAATCCGGAATCCTCCGTCGGCACCGTCTGCTTATGAGAGCGATAGTAATCAATGACGGCACAATAGGCGATCCTTCTGATCCATGCCGGAAAACACTCCGGATCTTTGAGCCGGTGAAAACTGCGCAAAGCGCGAATGGCTGTCTCTTGTAAAATATCCTCCTTGTCCGATGCTTGGTGACAGGCAACGGAAATGTAATACTGGATGTACCGTTGATGGCGCATCCATAGCGTTTCAAAATCCATATGATGTCCTCCCCGTGATGAACGAGCAGTAAAAATTCGTCCTGCTCGTCCGACCTTTACTAATAGGCCGGTTATTTACCTCGTAAGAAAGGAGGACACGAAAAGTAGGACATGAAAAGGAAACTGTTTACCGTAATGATGGCCGTTGCGATGCTGATGCTGGGGTGCGTTCCCGCATTGGCATCCGGCTATGAACCAATCCAACCCCCTCTGTTCAAAAGGAGACCGTATCAGCGGATGACGCCGTGATACAGCCTCGCTTGATGGCAAATGTTGGATGCAGCTTGCAAAAGAGCAATGCAACAACGCTGCGGGTATACGCCAATTGCTACACCAATACCAGCGCAACCGTTCTGTATACCATCCGTCTGCAAAGGCTTGTGAACGGAAGCTGGACAACCATCGATACCCACAGTGCAATCAAAACAGGGGTAAGCACCTATGTAACCTGGTATCCCACCCCGGAAGGGGTTATAGCTACCGGGCGGAGATCGTGTATTCGGTGGTAGGGCTGCCTAGCACGACCCTCTATACCAAAAACCGTCGCTCTTTAATTCAGACCACCAATCGGGGTAGAATGACCGGCCTCCCCTTTGGGGAAAGCAATATCGTTTTTTAAAGAAGCTATAACATGTTTTATTAAGAAATTTCTGCTGAAAAAAGACTGTTGTAAGCTTCTTTTTGTATTGTATCTATTATAAAAGATATTTTAGTCAATTTCTATACAAATATTGATTTTAAATGACATAAATTGCTTATTGCTCAATTCTATAATTATTACAGGTGAAAGAATATGAGCAAAGGACTGACAGATTCATATATCGATGAGGAATTCGTTCGAGATAGAATCCTTCAATTAGTAGATGAAAAGGGGATTTCTGATCGCGAGGCTTCTTTGCTTTCTGGTTTAAGTGGCGGATATATAAATTCTTTGAGAAGAGATACGAAATCCGCAGGCAGTATGACGATTGATAGTTTTTGGGGATTTGTAATGGGTTTAATATTACGCCTCTTGAATTTTTTTATCCAAAACTAAATTATCCAGTACTTGCTGCCAAAGTATTAGAAGAACTAGTTAGACTTGCTCCTGATAAAAAAAAGAGTTCAACGAGTTATTAAGTATTTTAGAGGCCATGGATTATAGCTCTTTGAAGGAAGTTTTACGCATTTTTCGCAACCATAAAAGGCCATAATACTTAATAAGGTTAGGGCTTTGTTTGGAGGATAAAACCTTGGTTGATGAGATATATGTACGAGATCGCATAATAGAATTGGTCGATGAAAAGGGTGTATCTGATCGTGAAGCATCTTTGGGATCAGGTTTAAGTGAAGGATGCATCAATGCATTGAGGAATCATACGAAGAAGCCAGAGGAATCACCATAGATAGCTTATTGGGAATATGCGATTATTTCGGAATTACACCCGCAGAGTTTTTTACGCCGGGTTTTGAAAAACCAATTTATGCATTAGAAACATTAGATTCCATTGAGAGCACGATAAGGAAATATAAAAAGGCCGGAAAAAGATTAAGCCCAGGGAAATATCTTGGGCTCTATTATTTTTCTTGATGATGGGAGCAAGAGTTTGATGCGTTGCTGAAAGCATTTGAAAAATACAAGGAAGCGGACTAATATGATAGAGGAAAGGCCCTGCGGTTGCAGGGTCTTTTTGTTTTTGTGTCAAAGCAGCTCTTTTAATGTATGGAAGTCATCTTATAATCAAATGGTTATCAACCTGGATAAAGGTTAGAGGTCCGTTCTTTTGCCAGATTGGTACGAATCATGGATGGTATGATATAATACCCTAAAGAATATGGGGTGGATCAAAGGCAGGAGAAGATGTCATGGCAAAGGTATATACCATCATCGGCGGGGTCAATGGAGCGGGGAAATCCAGCTTAACAGGCGTTTTGAAAAAAGGAACGCGATGACCTGGGCATGATTATAGACATTGATAAGATGGCGATGCAGGGGAAGCTGTCGGCTTTAGAAGCAGGAAAACAGGCGTTAAGGCTGATGAACCATTACTGTGAAAATGGTATCTCTTTTTACACAGGAATCTACGCTTTCGGGTGGACATCAGGTAGCGAGAATGATCCAGAAGGCCAAGGAAAGAGGATACGAGGTACATCTATTTTATGTTGGCGTAGCAACGGAGGAGGAGTGCCTAAAGCGGATTGCAAACCGTGTTGCAAAGGGCGGGCACGATATCCAGGAAGAAGATGTGCGCCGTCGGTTTGCCAAACGGTTTGATGTGCTGGTTGATATTCTCCCATACTGCGATGAAGCGAATTTTTATGACAATGAAAATGGATTTCAACTCGTGGCAGAGTATCAGAATGGAGAATTTATGCGAACCAATGGAGATGTCCCGGCATGGTTTGTAGCGATGGAAAAACAATATCAAGAGAGTTTTTAAGCACTTGTGCCCACGATGGGCACAAGTGACCTATTCAATGAAAAAGGCCCTGTAAGTGTAGGGCCTTTTATTTTGTATTATCGTTCTTGTTGGTTGCGCTTTTGCTTGTAAATTGCTCCCGTGTGGTGGGCTGTTCCTGTATTGGCTCAAAATCAACGCCGTCAATGCAGTGGTTATAGACGAATGTTTTGAGAGAATCCATCTCATTGGTTTCGTAAAAGCGCACTAGCTTCTCTATAAATTCTCCCTGCCGGTCAATGGGGATGCTGATGATCCCACAGCCGTTTTGAATCATAATTTGATTGGCGGCTAGCATGCTGGTACGTTTATTCCCGTCGGGGAACATCTGGCGGCGCATCCCCCAAAGCATCAGGGTAATGGCCCGCTCGGTTGCACTCTCTATTTTTAGGATGTCGTCCAATTCTTCCTTTATTAAAGATTCTATGGGCATATCCGGCGTCCAAGTCGTACCGCCCATGCGGACGGGCATTTTCCTCAAAAAGCCGGAACCATAGATTAGGTTTGCCCCTACCACTTGATTGATATGGCAGAGATAGGGAAGATCCATGGGATACCCAATGTTTCAAAAAGGAATTGCCACGCATGTTTTAGGTTGTTGACGGCAATGACTTCGTCCCGTGGGATTCCGTTGATGATGCCACCGTCATAAATTTCCTGGGTCTGTGGGAACGTAACGCCTAGCCCCTCTAGCTTTGCGCTTTTCCAGATATAGTCGACAATATTGCGTTTTGCAACAAAGATATTCTGTTCTTCATTCATACAATATTTGTTCTCAAAACTCATCGTTGAGCCACTTCCTTTATGGGGATACTCATGTTTACCATAATATTTTACCCTATATATCTTCAATATATCATATAAATCAACTTGTGCTCACGATGAGCACAAGTTTTTTCTTTATGGATATTCACTTGTGCCCACGATGGGTACGAAGGAGCCCTTGCAGTTTGCCAGGGCTTCCTTTATCCCGATAGGCCCAGCATTTTTGGTAATCCGGCCAAAATCGCAACCGGTATTATCCCGAATTTGGGATAATCTGACTTTCGGCATTGATTCAATTAAAATAACTGGTTGAACATTTTTTACTCAAAATGTTCCTTGGCGCACTGCATAAAGGCTTTCAGCGCCGGGTTACCCTGAAGAGTCTTATAGTAAAATGCCAAAGGACATGGGTTCCGTGTCTTTCAGCGAATTTTTGGCAATCAACGGTGAATCCGGCACCAGATAATCCGGCAGGACGGAAACACCATATCCCGCCGTGACCAGAACCGTGATTGCCTCCGCCGACTCGCAAAAAATAAAACTCTGAGGGCGAACGCTCCCCCATGAGCTGCTCCTGTATCTGTGCGATGGAAATGGTGGCTCTAGCGGGGACGAACAGGACCAATTTCTCGTTTCGTAATTCTTCTAAACTGATTTTGCTCTGGCCTGCCAGTGGATGCTTACAGGAACAGAGGCAAACCAGCGGAATCTCTGCAATCTCTTTATACTGCGCGTTGACTTTCTGCTTGGATGACTCCCGAAAGCCAACGACTGCATCCAGATCTCCCTCCTCCAACATTCGATAGATGTGCTGAAATGGGATTGTCTGGAGGCGCGGGTGAAGTTTGGCCGGAGGACGCGTAGGCTCTCAATGCGTCCGACAGCAGGAACATACAGGGAAAGTTATAGCAGCCAATGGCCAGCGTTTCTATATTTCCATCCATGACATTGCCAAAGCGTTTCTTGGCACGCTCGGAAAGCGCCACGATCTGTTGCGCATCCCGTAAAAAACGCTTTTCCTTCTTCGGTCAGTCGGACGGTGCGGGTGGTCCGCTGGAACAGTTTCACATTCAATTCCTTTTCAAGGGACTGGATCTGCTGGCTGACGGCTGGATGCGTCACATGGAGCGACTGCGCCGCCTGTGCGAAGTTCAAATATTCCGCCACCGCCAGAAAGCAGGAAAGCTGAAAGGTGTTTATGGCAATGCCCTCCTTCTTCGATTAGTAAGATTTCCTTTCTAATAGTAATATATTCTAAATTCACTTTCAACAGGAAATCCGTATAATGATGTCTGGACGGACGGTCAGGAGCTGAATCGTTTACCGTGAAAAAGTTCGGGAAAGGAGGGCCAACCTTGCGGAAAAATCTCATATGGACTTTGAAACAGCTCCATCTCTCTTTGGAGCAGTACGGAAAGATACTGCTAGAAGATATGGAGTTATCACCGACCCAGTGTATCCTTCTCCACTATCTGTTGAGCCGCAGAGGGCAGGATATTTACGGAGCGGACCTTCTAGCAACGCTGGCAAAAGCTTCCGTGTCCTCCACACTGAAGGCATTGAGGCAGGGATGTTTACGCATGAAGGAAGATCCGCTGGACGACGGGAAAAAGCAGATCATCCTGATGGAAAAGGCCTACGGCGCCGAGCAGTTGGTTCACACCAGTCTGCTTGCCCAGCAGAAGCGGTTGTACCAGGAGATCCCAGCAATGGCTGGAGGAGGTCCTGGATCAAATGCTCTGTAATTTGAAAAAAAGAAATGGAGGCAGCGATATGATTAAAACGCTATTGGCGCAGGTGAAGCAGTACAAATCCGCTTCTATCCTTGCGCCGATCTTTATGGTGGGGAAGTGCTGATGGAAGTACTGATCCCATTCGTTACCGCTTCAATCATCGACAAGGGGATCGAGGCGAGAAATATCAACCAGGTCTATTTGTACGGCGGCATCATGCTGGTCATGGCTTTTCTGAGCTTGGTGTTCGGCGTCTTGGCGGGCCGGTACGCGGCAAAGGCGTCTTCCGGCCTGGCCTGCAACCTGCGAGAAGGGATTTATGAAAAGGTACAGACCTTCGCCTTCTCCAACATCGACAAGTACAGCACCGCCGGTCTTGTTACCCGGATGACCACCGATGTGACCAATGTGCAGAACGCCTATCAAATGATTCTGAGGATCGCGGTTCGCGCTCCCTTGATGCTGATTTGCAGCATGGTCATGTGTTTCTTCATTAGCGTAAAGCTGAGCACGATCTTCCTGGTGGCCATCGTTATTTTTGGCTGTGGGGCTGATTTTTATCATGACCCGCACCCTGCCGGTGTTCAATGAGGTATTCCGCAAATACGACGACCTCAACGCCAGCGTGCAGGAGAATGTTTCCGCCATCCGTGTGGTCAAGGCGTTCGTGCGGGAGGACCACGAAAACAAGAAATTCGGCAAGGCTGCGGAAAAACTTTATGGTCTGTTCGTCAAGGCGGAGAGTAACCTGGCGCTGAATAACCCGGTGATGATGCTGGTGGTCTATGGCTGCATCCTTGCCATCTCCTGGTTTGGCGCGCACTTCATCGTGGCAGGCGACCTGTCCACCGGCAGCCTGACCAGCTTGTTCAGCTATGTGATGAGCGTTCTCATGTCCCTGATGATGCTCTCCATGATCTTCGTCATGCTCACCATGAGCGCAGCCAGCGGACGCCGGATCGCGGAGGTCCTGAACGAGGTCCCCTGATATGGCTAATCTCTCCCAGCCGGAGAGGAAACCGTTGCCGACGGCAGCATCGACTTCAACCATGTGGACTTCTCCTATAAGCATGGCAGCGGCGAAAAGACCTCCAGGATATTGACCCTGCACATCCGCTCCGGCGAGACCATTGGTATCATCGGCGGAACGGGCTGCGGAAAATCCAGCTTGGTCAGCCTGGTCAGCCGCTTGTACGATGTGGACAGCGGCAGCGTCTGTGTCGGCGGCAAGGACGTTCGCTCCTATGACATGGAGGCTCTGCGCAATCAGGTCGCGGTCGTCCTCCAGAAAAACGTGCTCTTCTCCGGCACAATCAAGGAAAATCTCCGCTGGGGCAAAGAGGACGCCACGGATGAAGAATGCGCCGAAGCCTGCCGCCTGGCCTGTGCCGATGAGTTCATCGAGCGGTTCCCGGATGGATACAATACCTGGATCGAGCAAGGCGGTGCGAATGTGTCAGGCGGCCAGAAGCAGCGGCTTTGTATCGCGCGGGCGCTGCTGAAGCGCCCGAAGATTCTGATTCTGGACGATTCGACGAGCGCAGTGGACACGGCCACCGACGCGAAGATCCGAGAGGCGTTTGCAAAAAAAAGATTCCCGGCACCACGAAGCTGATTGTGGCTCAGAGAATTTCCAGCGTACAGGACGCTGACCGTATCCTTGTGCTGGATAACGGAAAGGTCAACGGCTTTGATACCCACGAAAATCTTCTGAAAACCAATCAGATTTATCGCGAGATCTATGACGACGCGCAGACCCAGGGTGGCGGCGACTTCGACCAGCCGGCCCCGGACGGAAAGGGATGCAGTATTTTGGCATGACAGCACAGAAAAACAGCAAAATGAGCACTGGTCGGCAACCCGCACCATGGGCCGGGTGCTGGGGTTGATGCTGAAAATTACAATTTTCCTTTTTTGGTGGTGGTGTGTATCCTTGGTTCCGCCTTGGCTACCCTTCGGGGCACCCTGTTCATGCAGAGTTTGATTGATGATTACATCGTGCCGCTGACTCAGGCCCAGCGACACCGGACTACTCACATTTGGCGACGGCGCTGGTCTCCGTTGCGGTCACCTATGGGATCGGCATACTTTGTGCCTATACCTACAACCGGATCATGGTTAATGTTAGCCAAGGCACTATGCGGAACATCCGCGTGGAGCTATTTCAGCACATGGAAAGCCTGCCTATCCGCTACTTTGATACTCATGCCCACGGCGACATCATGTCCATCTACACCAACGACGTGGACACCCTGCGGCAGCTTTTGAGCCAGAGTATCCCTCAGGTGATCAACTCGGCCGTGACCATCGTGACTTCCTTTGTCAGTATGTTTATTCTGGACATCCCGCTGACCATTATCACCCTGGCAGTGATCGGCGTGATGGTCTTTGCCACCTCGAAGATCGCTGCGAAGTCATCCGTTTACTTTGCCCGTCAACAAAAGACCTGGGCGCGGTCAACGGCTACATTGAGGAAATGATGGAAGGGCAGAAGGTGGTCAAGGTATTCTGCCATGAGGACAAGAGCCTGGAGCAGTTCCGCAAGCTGAACGACGAGCTGCGCCAGAGCGCAGACAAGGCCAACACCTTCTCCAACATCAGTATGCCGGTCAATGTGAACCTGGGTAACATCAGCTATGTGCTGTGCGCGGTGGTAGGCGCGGTATTCGCCCTGAACGGATACCTGGGGCTGACGCTCGGTACTCTGGTATCCTTTCTGACCCTGAACAAAAACTTTACCCAGCCCATCACCCAGATCAGCCAGCAGATCAACAGCATTGTCATGGCAATGGCCGGCGCCCAGCGGATTTTTTGACCTGATGGACGAGCACCCGGAGGAGGACAACGGCTATGTGGAGCTGGTCAACGTAAAGGAAAACGCGGACGGCACTTTGGCCGAGACCAGCGAGCGGACAGCGGTTTGGGCCTGGAAACATCCCCATAAGGCGGACGGGACCATCACCTACAAAAACTGGAGGGCGACATCACCTTTGACGATGTGGACTTTGGCTATGAGGAGGGTAAGATCATCCTGCATAACATCAAGCTGTACGCCACGCCAGGGCAGAAAATCGCCTTTGTCGGCTCCACTGGCGCGGGCAAGACCACCATTACCAACCTGATCAACCGTTTCTATGACATCGCGGATGGCAAGATCCGCTACGATGGCATCAATATCAACAAAATCAAGAAGGCAGACCTACGCCGCTCCCTGGGTATGGTACTTCAGGACACCCACCTGTTTACCGGAACAGTTATGGACAATATCCGCTATGGGCGTCTTGATGCCACCGATGAGGAGTGCATTGCCGCTGCAAAGCTTGCAAACGCCGATGGATTTATCCGCCGCCTGCCGGACGGGTATCAGACGGTGCTCACCGGGGACGGAGCTAACCTCTCCCAGGGTCAGCGCCAGCTATTGGCGATTGCCCGCGCCGCTGTTGCCGACCCGCCGGTGCTGATTTTGGACGAGGCCACTTCCTCTATCGACACCCGGACGGAGACTTTGGTGCAGCAAGGTATGGACGGCCTGATCTACGGGCGCACCACCTTCGTGATTGCCCACCGTCTGTCCACGGTCAAGGATGCAGACTGCATCATGGTCATGGAGCAGGGACGTATCATAGAGCGAGGCACCCACGACCAGTTGATTGCGGAGAAAGGGCGGTACTACCAGTTTTATACGGGTAATGCGATAGGCGCTTAATTAGACTTCACAAAAATTACTGTATAGGATATATGAATTGGATTTTCCAAGAAATCAGGGAAGTGGTGGCAAAAGGGAAATTAGCCGTATTGGAATGTGGTACATAGCCCGGTAAGGGAGAACGGAAGGAAGCAGGTGCGAATCGACCTGTATTTCACCTATGTGGGGCAAATCCGCATTCCTTTGAAGATTGGAAGGGAGTCCTTAAACGAATCGGAACCGGCGTGACTTGACACGCCGGTTCCTGCCAAAATTCTTTTTACTTCCTTATGGGACGTTGCCGAAGGCCGGAGCTTTTTCATCCCGATAGGCCCAGCATTTCCTTGGTGATATGGTCGCTGCCCTTAACGACAATCACCAGAACTAGGAAATTAAAAAATGGTTTCGGAAATATAGTTCCAGATCATCTGTGTGCTGCCGACGTTGATGGTGGGATCGGGTGGGGATATGGCAAAGCCGTTGAAGATCAGCATGGCCAGCATGATGATGGCCCCTTCCATACATACCCCGATATAGGAGCGGAGAAAGGCTTTGCCGGTGGATTCGGTGCTTTCCCCGGCAAAGGAAGCCAAAGGGATGGGAGCGATGGCGGTATACATGTAGAGCTTAAAGAACCGGCCATATACCGTGAGGATCAGAACAAAGGACATAATCGTAACGCCCAGGCTCCCGATGAGGGCAACGGCTGTCATGGGGATCCGTTCAAAGAACCCGGTGTCCAATATTTTTGCCCGGATGGCGTCGGGCAAAACCAAAGGGCTCTGCTCCGATGGCCCCGATGGATTCCCCAATGGTGGCCATGATGCCCTGGCAGATTTCAAATACGGCCAGCATCAAGGCCATCCCATAGATTACCACGGCACGGGCCAGGACGAAACGGATCAGCATCTTGACGATGAGCTCGGGCCGTTTGAGCTCGGCCATATTCCCCACGGTCTTGAAGATGCTGGCAAAGAAAAATAAAACCAATAGAGCCAGGGCAAAGGCTTTCAAAGCGTCGTTGATGGTAACGATAGTCTGCCAGATCGCCCCATCCCGAAACTCGGCGGGGCTGGTGGTAAGGAGAGTCCACAACTGGCTGAGCTTTTCATTCCAAGTATTTAGGCCCCTTCAGAAGTTCAATGGTAAGATTACTGTCGATGAGGGATCACCTCCTAGAGATGGACAAAGAGATCAGCCCCCGGTGATGAGGGAGATAATGCTGCGAGCAAAGATTACAAGAATGCCTCCGGCAAGGGTCATCAATCCGGCGGATTTTTGGCTGGCATCCTGGGTTTTGGAGGATAGGCCGACCTGGACTGCGCCATAGCCCGCCATGATATATCCGATGGCCTGGATGAACTGAAACAAGAAATCGTCCAGGTTATGGACGACGGTAGGGGATCATCGGGGGCGGCATGGACGGGTACGGATAGGGAAAGCACTAGGAGCAGGACGGAACAAAAGGTCAATAATTTTCGGCAACGCTTGTTAATCGGAATGCACCTCCAAAGGATTTAAGGTATGGCCTTGGGGATCGTCGGTATCGTCAAAGTCGATATCCGGCTGTAACGGATAGGCAAGCTGGGTATAGTCAAAGTCCCGGCTGCCTCCACCCTCCGGCGTGGCGGCATAGCTGGGATGTTGGGATAGGTTAAATTTGCGGTCAATGCATGGGTTTTCCCCACGGATCAAAAGCAGGGCATAGTCGTTATTCATGAGCCGGATTTCATCGGGAGCCATCAGTTCCCGGCCTACTTGTTGAAAGTTGTCGGAGTAAGAACCTTTAGGCCCTTGGTGTGCCCATGGGTGGTGATATCCACGGTGGATTTGCCCATAAGGTGACTGATATAGTCTGCGGATTTGCTGTCATTGACGCCAAGGACAAGAAGCTCGTCACAGTTGGCGACGATGATCTCCCACTCGTCCTTGAACATGGCTTGAAGCTGGCTCAACCCTTGGATGCAGATGGAATTGTGGATATTCCGGGATCGGCAGGTGCTAAGGTACTGCTGGTAGGCGTCCCCGGAAGGCTGGGGACGTTGGCAAACTCGTCCTGCATGAGATGAACCGAGATAGGAAGTGAGCCGCCGTGCTGATCCGCAACCCGATAGAGTACCTGGATCACCTGCATAATCAACAACCCGGCCAGGTAGTTGAGGGATTTGTCGTTGTCGGGGAGGCAGCAATATAGGGCGACCTTCTGGGTGCCAAGGGTATATAGGTCCAGCTCATCCATGCTGACGAGGGATTCAATGATGCCGAGAGAAATGGAGCTGAGCCGGACGCCTGCTGACACCAAGATGGATTTTGCCGTCTTTCCTGCCGCCTGTTGAAAGGTACGGTAGGCTTTGACAGCAACATGGTTGGGCTCCCGCATGGCAAGGCGTTCAAAGAGAATATCCAAGGGGCTTTGGAAGTCGTCGTCTTCCTCTCGTGCCTCTCCTGCCCGCAAGAGCTCCATGACCATCCCCAGATTTTGTTCTTCGGGCGGCGCTTCGTACATGAGATAGAGGATTAACGCTTGAAACATGGAAGTTTCTGCTTTTTGTCCAAAAAGGGTCGGTGTCGTGGGATTTGGCGGGAGTGGTGTTCCTTATGAGGGCATCCACCAGGGTTAATACATCCTTGTCTGATTCCAGATAGCGCATGGGGTTGTAGCGGTAAGAGTTTTGAATATCAATGAGGTCAAAGACCCGTACATCATACCCATTTTTCTTTAGAACGCCGCCGGTAGACCGCAATAGCTCCTTTTTGGATCAAGGATCAGCATGGAGCCGTTCATGGCAAGAATGTTGGGGATGATATAGTTTCGGGATTTGCCGGTGCCGCTGGCCCCTAGGATCAGAGAGTTTAAGGAACGCCGGTGTTTTTTGCCGTCCAAGCCCATGCGGAAGTTTTCCGTAAAAATACGGTTGCCTCCATGAGGATCGGCATAGCGTTTGCAGAGCTCCCGGACATTGCCCCAATGGGCGCTCCCATATTCCTCCTTAGGACGGAGATTGCGGCGGGTTGCCCACCAGGAAGCCCAGGCAATTCCATAGACCAGTGAAAAGAGCAACAAAAAACGCGGGGAGGATTCCACCCATGTGATGGAAAATGGATGTTGGAGCGCAAGCACAAGGGAATCTAAGATGGTGCCGACGTTGACATGGGAGGAAAAATAGGGGCGAACAGCAAGGCCGCCCATAGGACGAGGGATAACAAAGAGGCCATATGATCCAATCATACTGGCCTTGGCTTGGATTTTTATATTGCATCATCGTCCTTTCCGGTTATTGAACAATGGCATTTTTTTCCCTTTCTTTTTTTCTTTTTGTGAGGAAGAGTTATGTTGGATATTTTCTAGCTCGGAACGAACCGATGGGCGATCTTGGTTGGTCTGCCTAAAAGAAGCGTAGGCTTTGGAGGTAGCCCCGGACGGACTGCCGTTGCTCCGATCCTCCGGGGCTTTGTCTTTTTAGAGTACGATCATCCTCCAAAAGAGTAAGCTCAGCACGTTGAAAAATTCGCTGAACAACGGCAAGCTGATCCTCATTTACGATGATTTCAACCAATCCCTGCCGATCCGCACTGGGACTGGTATGGTAAAAGACATTCAACCCCTTTTCCATTCCTGCATTCGCCTCACGAAAAGCGTCTACATATTCCTTGGGGACGGCAAAGATGGCGATGGGTCCTCTCTTTGCAATGCCTCCACCTTTTTACAAAGTACGGATCTTTTCCTGCTAGCGCCTTGATTTTCTGATTGGCAAGTTTGGTCAATCTGACACCGCCTTTGCTGCTCCTTTTTATCACAAATTTGCCGGCAATGGCACCGCCGATTGCGGCAGTGCTGATGGCCTTTAATCCCAACCCAACCAGTTGGGAGGCCGGATCGCTGAAATTCATTGCATACTCCTTTCTATCTGATGGGAGTGGAAATCGTCCTGGACACCATATGTTTTTCTAGCTGGTTCTTCAAATGGACTTGGCGAGACACCTCCTCATTTTCCGAGGCGATCTGTTTACAGAGCCGCAGCTCGTACCGCAGTCGTTTGACTTGCTGACCGATTGCTTTTCGCTGTTTTTTCTTCCCATGTCTTACGATACTGGGAAGATTGTTCTTTGATCTGTTGTTGTAGGGAAAGCTGATATTCGGCCAGTTGAGATAGGGTAGTAATCTTTCGCTGAAATAGGAGGGTGCACATGGCCGCCCTTTGCCGAAGCCTTTGGGCGTCTTTGCGCAACACAACGGTGTGGTGGGACCGGGGTCGAGATTTGCGCCGAGGCCCAGCGGCAAAGATATAAATGAACCAAGTGGTTTGTAGGCCATGAAGAACGGGATAGGGACGGACACGAAGCGTTTTGCGTTGGGGACGCTTGGATGGCTTGGCAGGGGCCTCATTTGCAAGAATCCGCTGGATGATGGCCTCTTGGGTGTAAGCCCCTTCATTGTGGTCCAAGCTGCGAAGCCGAAAAAAAAAGCGTTCATCGCCTATTGGCCGGATTTTATGATACTTGCCACGGGTGTTTACCTCATATCCCATTCTTTGGAGGCAGGATAGAAACTGCTGATAGGTTTGGCTTTGAGCAATGGCGGCGTCTACATCCTCCCGGATCATACCCCGTTTGGTGGGCAGATGTTCCTTTTCTGCCTTGTGCTCCGCATAGGATTTCCCCTTTTAGATTGCGGAAGGTCGATAATGGAAAGCCCATATTCTTTACATAGTTCATCGGATAAAGCTCTCATTCGGGGATAAAAAGCATTCTCGTTTCTGAATTTTTCGGCTCCTATGAAGGATACGGGGTTGATGGCAAATTGATTGTGAATATCGTCTGTATCAACATGGGTAGCGACAAGAACCTGGTAGTTTTCTCCCCATAGCTTTGTTGCCAGCTTTACTCCGATTTCATGGGCGGTTGAGGGGAAACCTCGTATCCTTGAAAGGACTGTACCGCATGATAGGCCAAGCGGTTTCCCCGTAACCCATAATGCATTTGAATATCCTGCCATTGCTGTGTCGCAATACCGGGATCGGGATCACAGTTGATGCCGGTGACCAGTTGACGCATTCCCTGGGGATCGGGGTTTTGTACCTTATCCTCCCGTGCCACATAATGCAGGAGGCGCTTTATACTGTCATAGACCGGCCAGATCTTCGCGTATGCGATAGGATCACCTGCGTTCTGGAAGGGCGATAGCGGTTTGGATTTCTGGAAGAACACGCCTTAAACATGCTACCGCTTGCCGGTATTCCTCAATGTTGATATATCCGTTGCTGTTGGCTACGGCGGCGATTTGATTAAGGTTATTGCCGATGGCATTTAACTCTTGAATCATTTTGTGATAATCCAATGGGGGAGCAGGACGAGGAATATATCCAGTAATTAGTTGGCGCAGAAAGGTTTCCTGGGTAAGTCCGGATTGTTTTACAGCTGATCGATAAGCTCGGTACTCCTGATCATCCAGCCAGACACGAGCCCGATAGGTTCTTTTTACGCAATGGCATTCGCCACCAGGGATAGATAGTGTGCCACACGTTCTAGGGCAAAGTTTGAGGCATAGACGCATAGGGATTTCTGATCTTCCATTGAAAACGGGAGGGAAGGGATGGAATCGGCCCATTGCTGCACCCTCTGACTGTATTGTTCGGGATCGCTGCTTTTGATGGTGATGGCCACAACGGCACACACCCGGTTGAATCCATACTGCTGGATGATCTGATCCAGGGCGCTAAGGGCAAAAAAACAAATGCGATCATGGGACGAGAATAGTTCGGATTCCAATGCTCTGCGGCATTCCCGGTAGTGGAATAGTTCTTCGGGAAAAGCGTTGGACAAAGATACATCATCCTTTCATGGGGGTTTTAGGGGGATCCCCTAACAAAGCGGCATTGATGTGGCCGGAGGGCCCAAATGCGATGCTTGCCACAACCGGGCAGAGCCCAGCAGTAGCGTTAACGGACGAGATCATCAACAGACTTATGGGAGCGTCGTTTTGTTTTAGGAGGAATTTTTGTGCATTTAATTTGGTGATGATCTATTTGGAATAATTCCGCAGAATAGAACAGATCATGGTATTTTTTTAAAAGTTCTGGTGACAACGAACCAAAGTTGGATTTGGTCAGGCCAGCGACAAGAAAGGTTCCGGCAATGATATCCACGGTTTCTCCATTCATAACGATGGAGCGATTGAGCGGGAGACCGTTGATCTTCCCCTCCTCGTTGCAGATGATGGCCACCTCATCTTCATACGGATAGATTGCTTCAATGTTCCCTCCCACAACAGATTGCAGGGATTCCAGGCCGCTTTCGATCTCTGCTTCCCGTGGTTCAAAAGATGGTTCGATAATCAATACTTTCATAGACAACATCCTTTCTATTATTAAAAAATCAAGTATTGGATGACCAACATAGCAATGGCCGCCAAGGAAAAAATTGGGGCCATTGCTACGCTGGCTTTGGAGGTATGGAGGAATAGGTAATATGCAAATAGGATAGGTAGCATAAAGATCACAAGAATAACGCAAGCAGGGAGGCCAAAGTAGAGACCAAGGACGGCGGCGAGTTTTACATCACCGCCGCCTACTTTGTGAAGGTGCCAGCCGATATAAAAGGGAAGGCCAAAGAGTAAGCCGAACGGATGCAAATACCATACGGTTGATCCGGCTGTAAGCGACAAAAGATACGGGTCAATCCTAGACACAAAAGAAGGAGTACACAGGCATTTGAGATCTTCCGATGTTGTAGATCGGTGTAGCTGCTCCATATAAGCCCAGCAACAAAAAAGCATCCAAAGGATGCTGATAAAATCAAAGGTTGTCATTTTTATTTTTCCTCACTCTATTGCCATTTGGTTTTTAAAGGCTTGTATGATTTTAGCATTTTTATCTTTTTTTGTCGATTTCTATTGACATCTATTTCCTTCCTGTCATTATAAAAAGTAAGAAAAAGGTAAATTATGGAGATTAAAAAGGAGGAATCAGCGTGAAAAAAAGTATCAAAATTCTTTATCTTACGTATCCTGTTTTTCTACTTATACTCCTTATGATAGCAAATCGTATTGCTACAATAATCCAATACGAAATGATCGAAAATTATAGAAACTTCATACTATTTTCTGCATTTGCTTTTTCCATGTTAATTCCATATGGATTTTGTTTAGCGATGGAAAGGTCACTATCCAGATCGCACTCAAAAAAAGACCTGTCTTGTTGTCCTTGGAAGTAGCATTATAATCAACATTTTATATTACATTTTACAGTATCGGGTAGCATTTTTTATGGCACAAATTACTCAATTCATTAATGTCTCATTATTCCTTTCTGTTGGATACTTTATATTTAGATTTGTTGAGGAAGTGGTAGAAAAAATAAGCAGGCAGAAGAATGAGAACCCGAGTCCCAATATGTACAAAGGAAGAAAACATAAAAGCAAAAAAATACACCCGGTTAATCATTTTATGTTCAATATGATCAGCTGTTAAAAAGAAGCGCAATGGAGGATGGACTATCGTCGAAGAATATGCATCTTCTATTGTTGAGGAAATTGTTCCTTACGCCAGTTATTCTCAGACTTATGACGATCAGAGATCTTGACAGGATTTCCCGTCATAAGATGATTGCTTATTATGATATGGTTAAACTAAACCTCTATCAGACATACTTTGATCTTACTTGAGTAAACTATAACCGTTCTTCGTTGCATGGAGGAACTGCCTCTTACTCTAATATGAAGACTACGATATTTACCTCTGGAGCAGGGTATGAACGCAGGGAAACGGCATTGACCACAACCCACTCCATACCTGATACCAATAACTATAATGTTTATCCGACAGCTCATGATGCAATGCTTCAAGGAGCAGCTCAGATGACATGTACCCTCTCTTTTACTGTCCAAGTAGGCGTTAATCTTTATAACCGTTCTGCTAGACTAAATGTTTTGCCCGGCTGGTAATTCATGTTGACCATATTGATCGTGGGAAGGGGGCCAATATGGCCCCCCTTTACCTTTCAAGTTCTATTTTTTGCAGTTGTTCCCTTTCAAGTTCTGGTTCAAGATCATCAACATCGTATTTGAAAATACTCATAAAATATCATCTATGACTGCGCTATATGAGCCCGGCGACAAAAGATGCTTATAACATCGCAGGTATTTGATCAACTTGATGTTTTACTTGGTTGGTAAATTATTCAGATGTGAAAAGGGGCCAGCATACGCCGGCCCCTTCACCTTTACTTTATTTACTTAGCTGTTATGAAGCAAGTAAGTCTGCCACTGTCGAGTATAGTTAACTCCGTTGATGTTCAGGACATAATCTAGGGTCCCTGAAATAACTCCGAATGTAACAATTACCGGAGGATGCCCAGGACAATTCATATAAAAACCAGCTGTACCCATAGGAACTGTAGATACTGTTGTCTTTGGACTTTCTGCAAGTGAGTAAGCAGTTAAGGTTCCAGATACCATATCTCCACCGTTTTGCGTCCTAGAGCGGCTTAGCTTCAAACTTTCAAGAGTGTAGTAAGTTGCATAGCCATTCGTGGTTTCATTATAGTAAAAAGTAATGTAGTGGGTATAGTATCCATCGTTTTCTGATTTAGTCGTTTCAGAATTGTAGCGGGGCTGTATTTCCTCAATTACAGTTTTAGCACGTCTTGTTACTTCTGTTCCATCTGCCAACTGAACGCGACTCAAAACCTGATCATATTCATAAATTTCTGAGACCAGCACGGAGGAAGTGTTTCGCAATGCAGGGTCGCTTGCCTGAAGAACTTCCGTTTTTACTTTAGTTGATTTGGTACGAATTTCATCTATACTGAGTTCTTCGTTACTCTCGAGAATAGCAACGACTGCTGTATCAGGTAACTGCACATAATTACTATTGGCAGCAAACCCTTGAAGAGGTAAGGCGGTCATCATTAGGGCTAAAAACAATGGCCAAAATTTCATGATTTTTTCACTCTGTTTTCCTCCTTAGTGATGAGTTTGGTCTTATTGGTTACCGCTGTTCTTTGGCTTATCTATTCTTCACCTCCTCTATTAACCTAATTAGAAAATAGCCAGCTACAACAAAGGCTATGGAAATTACGGATTGGTTGGCTTGATGCGCAAAAAGAGGAATTTTGAATTGATAAAATAATAGGCACCAAATACAATGGTGCCTAAAGCCGTAGTCACTATTCTTTGATTTCTGCTTGTTCTGGAAGAAAATATTTTTTCTGAATACACAGCAGCCCCAAATAGTATGAATTGACTATAAATTACTATTCTTAAATCAAAGCTCGCCAATAGACTCCTTAAGGAATTTCCAAAGTAATTTTGCAAAAGAAGCAATGCTAATAGAAAGATAGAATAGAGGGAATATAGTATTATTTGGATTTTTTTTCATTTTTGCCTCCTAACACTATTTTCTATTTCTAATATATACTATTAGTAAAAAATGTAAATAGTTTAGCCAATATTCGACAAATTTACTTATGTTCAAAAAGGTTTGGATGTTATGATGCAAAAAACCACACTAGTTGGCTTTTTGATTTTTCTTTAATTCATTGTGCCATGCAAACATTCATTTTGACAGTGAACTAGAATAATCTATTTCATAACTCGATGTTTTTACGAAATCTAGCCTATAGATCATCTGCGAAAAAAAGCGTAAAAAGGATCTGCCACTTCTAACGGGAGCATTCAATTCAACGGCATATATTATGAGTAATATATCCGTGCTGGAAAACCCATTTCATCCATTCGTATCATGATTAACCTCCAATAAAAAAGCGCCGGTAGGCGCAAAGATTTTGTGCGATAGGACACCCTAAAGAAGAAAGAGGTGGCCCTTATGGCATCGGTATCCCATAAAGGGGCAATTAGTTTCGGATTGGTTCATATCCCGGTATCCTTTTACACAGCGACCAGAGAACAAAAGATCAGCTAATGGTACAGCCCTTTGAACCCGCCGCATACAAAAACGAGTACTATGAGCGGGAAATGGAGGCCATCCAGAAGAAAGCGGCGGGGCAGAAGATCGTTGCTCCGAAACAGGAGACAGGCGGTAATGTTATCAGCCTTATGGAAGCGCTGCAAAAATCGCTTGAACAAAAGAAACCGGCCAAACAGCCTTCGACCCGAAAAACGAGCCGTAGCTAAATGAGCGATTTATATGAAGAAAAGAATATCGCCCCTATGCTGATCGGGGCGTCGGGAGAGGCATTCGATTCCCCGGACTATATCTATGAGCTCAAATTAGACGGGGGTGCGTTGTGTCGCATATTTGGATCCCAAAACCGGAACAGAGTTACGAAACAAAAGGAATCTCAATGTAACGGCTGCCTATCCAGAGTTAAGAGATACACACGCAAGTCAAAAAACGGTGTATTTTAGATGGAGAGGTGCTGGTAATCAAAGACGGCAAACCGGACTTTAGCGAGATGCAACGCCGTGCGCTCATGGGAGATCCTTTTAAGATACGCCTTGCCGCCGATGCCTTGCCCGTTTGCTTTACTGCTTTTGACATTCTTTATCAGGATGGCGAATCATTGACCCAGAAGCCATTGATGGAACGAAAAAAACTCCTGTCGGCTATGGTAAAGAAGGAAACGGATCGGATGGCGGTATCCCGGGTCATAGAAGATCAGGGCATTGCCTTTTACAACCTAACCGTGGAACAAAAGCTGGAAGGGATTGTAGCCAAACGAAAAACTAGCAAATACTACTTTGGCAATGCTATAGTAATCTAAATCACACATCGGCGGCACATACGACGCCACCGGTAACAGGGGTTCTTCCTCTATGTACCCGGCTGCGCCGAGTACGTCGGAATAATCCTCCGTGGCGCAGCCTTTGATATACACCTGGCATTTCTGTTTGGTGCCATCAGTAGTAATATAAATTCGGTCAACAATCGAATGAACCAAAGTAAACAGAGCTTCAGGCTGTGCGCCCTTTGCAAACTCCTCAAAGGACAGCAGCCTTTTTTTCATGCCATTCAGTTCATGGATGAGATACTGATTTTCAGATTGTGTATCTTCCATTCGGCGCAGGGCAGCTTCGCGCTTTGCCAGCTCGTCCGTCAGTTCCTTTATATCATCCTGGATGAAGCGTTTAAGGGTGTCATCTGCTTCACGCAGATTTCGTACCTGTGCGGCAATATCCGCATTTAAGCGTTCAATCGCCTTTTTGGTTTCCTGGTACTCTTTTCGCTTTGATCGGTGCGGATCATACTGGCAACCCTGTTTTCCAAAAGTTGCCGGTAATAGTCGGAATGTTCTTCTTGCAGGCTGGAGAGTGAGTGGATAACAAATTCATCAAGCGTTACACCCTCAACCCCTTTGAAGGTACACTCTTTTGCCCTCACCCCTGGGCAGGTATACTTAAAGCGGGGCTTGCCATTCGTCCAGCGATTAGATTCCGGCAATACACGCAGCCGTTTTCCGCAAATAGGGCAATACATTAAGCCGGACAGCAGAGCATTGGTTTTTCTATGGGGCCGGTTATACTTTTCTGCAATCTCATCCAGCATATTTTGTGTTTCCACCCATTTCCGGGAGCTGATAAATCCCTCATGGCGACCCACAGAAACAATCCATTCACTAATGGGTTTCCTGGTAAGAAGCTGTGAGAATTTGGGATTGAAAAAGGTGGAATCCTCATCCTCAACTTTCATCTGGTCGGTCTTATTATAAGCTGTAAGTCCATGCTGACCATCAAAGTCGGACGGTTCGCCAAACAGGTTTCCGTCATGCTCCAGAAAATAGTTGTAGGAATATTCATCCGCCACGCAGTAGATTGGATTCCGCAGAATCAGCCGGATGGTGGATGTGGTAAACTTCGCGCCATGCTTCGTTTCATATTTCTCACTGATGATATTTGCCGTCTGCAAGAGAGAACGTGTCTCCCAGAAGGTGCCGTAGATTTCCAGCACAATCTCTTTTCTTCCTGCACAGGGACAAGAAAACTAATGGCACTTTTGTTTTTCCACTTCCCGTTGTCACACGTTGGGAAGAAAAGCCGGTCGGTGTTTTGCCACCCAGCCAGCGCCCATCTTTCGCCAGCTCCATCAGGTTATCCTGAATACGTTCCGTGAGAATATCGCGTTCAAATTCTGCGATAATGGCCAGCACCTGGATGATGATTTTGGATGTGCTGATCCGCGTATTGATATTGTTGGAGCAGACTAAAAGCGTCACATCATGGCGCTCGAAATATTCCAGCAGCCGCATGAGATCGGACGTTTTCCGACTGATTCGGTCTAATTTGTAGCAGGCCACAGCCTTGATTTTCCCCATTTCAATGTCCCGGAGCAGCCTTTGAAAATCCGGGAGGTCGGAATAGTAGCCGCTCAAACCTTTGTCCTCATACCGGGCAAATTCGTAATCTTCCGGTAGGGAAAGCTGGTTGATCGCATAGTCGGCGCTTTGCTTGAACTGAACACCAATGCTGTCCCCTTATTCGTAATACGGGATTTTCTCGCATAAATAGCCACCAGCCTGTCATCAATTCCCGTCTGGATTCTTGCTTTTCGTTTCATATTCAAATATCCTCCTTTCCAGGGCGATGAATAAACCACCCTTTCTCCAGTATTATAGGAACGTCCTCATTTTTGCTCAAAGGTGCGATGATCCTCTTTCAATGTGGAAAGCAACGCTTTTAATTCTTCCGCGTTCAAATCCCGCAATTCACGGGTTAAAAACTCGGCGCGTTTTTCAGCGAACTGGCGCAGGGATTGCTCGCTGTCTTTCCCAGTGTGAAATACGATCTCCATGTGCTGTACCCCGGTCATTGACGGCGCTTTACAACCTCATAGTCAAAACCGGGCCGCTGGCCGCAGTAGGTGCAAATGTCCTTTTCCACCCGGCCAGGGTGAACCCTGCGCAAATAATAAGAGCCTGTGCCGTAGAAGTTATTGGCACAGGCCGGACAAAGGCACATGATTAAGTTTTCGGGAACTTCCTCAATCAGCCCCACGCTGACCGCCAGGGCGTGATTGATTTTGCGGATATGCTTTTCTTCCAGATGTCCGATGTACGCGCCCAGCCGTTTCTTGTCAATGGTGCGGAGCTGTTCCAAAAGAACGAGAGAAGGCAGCTCCAGGCCGTTTTCCGCCTGGAGAAGATAGTGCGTGGGCAGCTTGGCCTTGGCGTCTACTTTACTGGAAATGGCCGCCACAATGACGGTGGGGCTGTATTTGTTCCCCGTGTTGTTTTGAAGGATGAGGACGGGGCGATAGCCTTCCTGTTCAGAGCCGATTCCCCGGCCCAGATCGGCAAAATACATATCGCCGCGCAGATATGTCCTGTTCATGTCTTATGACCTCCCTTTGAAAAATTAGGCGGCGTGGGCCGCCTATGTAGAGGCCGCGCAGCAGAACAGAATGAAGGCCGGGGAGAGTTAAAACCATTCTCCTGTTTTCATTGGCCCGTCCTGCTGCACAACCCGTATTTCAAAGGTGCTCCTATTTGTCCTCGACGCCCCGAAGCACCGGGTGGGGAAGTCATCAAACGGCTGGCGGCTGGCCAGCTCCACGGGGAATCTCACCCCTCGCGTGGTTCTCACGCAACCGCCCCCATTGCCTGCGACGGATCACGGCGGCGAGCCGCTTCAACGCTCGGACGTTAGGCTGGACGGGAGTATCATTGTCCCCGCTGCTGGTCATGGCCGTACCGGGAGCCATCCGGTACTGGCAGCCTGCTGTTTCTCGCTCCTTGCCGGGAAGAACAAACCAAAGACCTGTATTTTCTTTTTCGGTGGTGTCTCGTTGTTTTCTTCCGGCAGATCGCCGCGCAGCAGCCGCCTGGGCTTTGGCTTTCGCCAAAGCAGCGGGAATGTGCCTGATGAATGGGTATGCAGTTTTCAAAGTTCCCGGAGAGATAAAAAGACCTCTCACTCTATTTGCCGTTGAGTGAGAGGTCTAACAACCCTATTTACTCAAAAAGTTTTTCAGCTTTTTGAGTATCCTGTTTTTCCGCTTGTGGACGGCCTGTTGGGAAACACCCAGGCACTTTGCCACGTCGCTCTCTGTTTTCTCGTCAAAGAACAGGGCAGAGATAAAATCCCGTTCTTCTCTGGTAAGCTGCATAAGTGCGGTATGTAGCTTGTCCACTATAAGTTTTCGGAACACTACATCCTCCACGCTTTCCGAATTGGCGGCAAACTGGCGGGCGTTTTCTTCCATGAGCCTGTCCAGGGAATCCTCCCGGCTGGGGAGAACCTGTTTGATCTCGCCGTTGCTGCCATAAACCGGGCGCTCGCTTTTCAGATCTGCCTCAAAATAGCGCATTTTCCGGTCGCCCCGCATATATGCGGCATATACTTCATCCGTAACCTCGACAAATTGGCCGCGAACCCATATTTTTTTTTACCAGCGTCCACGCTGTGTACCTCCGTTCCGTCTGAATTTCGAGAAGAAATCCAGGCGGACGGCGGCCCCCTGCAACGCGGCTGGCTTGTCCTAACGGGAAATAACAGAAATCTGCATTTCCCGACATAGAAAAAAGCGCGCACACCTTAGGTGCGTAAAGTGATCTCCCGGCTCATGGCGTTGACAAGAGTGGCCTCCAAATCTGACAATTCAATATTGGCAGGCATGAGGTCTACGCCTTCGCTGTCTGGTGCAAAAATACCCTCGTCTGCGGTAAAAGGCTCGTCGCGGATGATCTTTCCCATGACGGTAGCAAGGGTGGTCTGCAAACTGTCCTGGTCTTGCCAGCCCAGGCAGGTGGTAAGGTCGCCCTGGGGGTCTGCGTCGATGAGCAGGACTTTTTCCCCAGACGCGCCAGGCCAATGCCCAGGTTCACAGTCGTGGTGGTCTTGCCCGTGCCGCCTTTCTGGTTGGCCAGCGCGATCACGCGGCTATCCCTGGGGCGGCTTCTTTGTTCCGGCATTTTCATGTCCTCCTTCTTCATAGATTTAGCCGCCCGTTGGCAGGACGGACGGCTATGTACGCGGAAAATCCGAAAGATGGGCATGAAAAAAGCCGCTTACTCTTTCTGAAAAGAATAAGCGGCTCATCTGGCTGCGATATGTAATTTTACATCTTCTTTACCGGGGCGCACATCACTTTGAGCAGAAGTTCATCCAGGCAGCCGGTATCCCGGTTTTCCCGGAGCAGGGCGTTACGCAGGTGGTTGAGGCTTTGTATGACGATACTGTTTTCCGTAGGGGTAAGAAATATCTTTAATTTCCGCTTTCTCATTTGTCACTCCTCCTTTGTGCTTCTATTATATATGTAAGGAAACAGTGCCGCAAATGTGCGATTTACAATCAGATAGAAGCTGACTGGCAAAGGTATGTATCCACATTTACCCTTAGCTTTTTCAGTGCGGCAAGGATTTTATCGTACTCCTTACGGCGCGGAACGCGGATTTCTCTTTCCCATCCAGAATAAGACGTCTGGCCTATTCCAATCAACTCAGCCATTTGCATTTGAGTTAGGGAAAGTTCCTGCCGTACCTTTTTCAAAAGAGAGGAATACGGGTAATCTACAAAGGCGGTATATTTGTCCAGAAGCCTGTTGCGGTCAATCCCCAGCGCATTTGCAAGTGCTACCGCTGTGCTGTGCTTGATGGGGTGCCGGTCATTTTCATACAGAACCAATGTCGCGGGCACAATGCCAACCTTTTCCGCCAGTTCTCGTGTGGTGAGGCCCTGGAATGTCCGGTGATACTTCAAATATTGGCCTGGTGTGGTGCATTTTTCATCGGTTTTGTAGTCAAAGGTCAAATGAATCATGATTTTGCCTTTAGAATAGAGGTAAATCCCTGTGTGATTGAGATTACTATCGGTAAACGTACAAAAGATTGGATTAAGATCAAGACTTTTGAGGATGACGATTTTGTGATCTGCGGGTACATCAACAAGGCCGATGGGCTGGTTAGCCTAATTCTTGGACAATATGATGGAGAACAGCTAATCTACAAAGGCCACATTACTATGGGCGTATCTAAGTCGGATTTGAAAAGATCAAGGCGCTGCCACCAGCGCCCTTTGCACCTCTGCCGTATCCCAAAGGCCACGGAAACGAACAAGCTGTTTGGATACCGCCTAAGCTGGTCTGCCGGGTAGAGTACATGGAGAAAACCAAGAACGGATCGTTGCGACGGGCAGTATACAAAGGACTACGGGACGATAAACCGCCAGAGGAATGCATCGTTAGATAAGAAAAGAGGCGCATACGCGCCTCTTTATCGTTCCTGTTCCGTTCTAAGCCGGTGGGATTCCTTCACCAACGCAATGCGTCGTTGAAGGGCGTCCTTTAGGTATTCCGCTACCATGTATTCCATGGGGCCGGGATTCTCGTCGCCGCCCTGGTATTCCCTAAAGCAGTCGTAGTATCGCTCTACATCGGCATATTTGATATCGATGGGCGGGTATCCCTGACGCATGAGCTCATAGTTGAGGATCAGCCGCCCAGTACGTCCGTTTCCGTCCACAAAGGGATGGATGCTCTCAAACTCCAAGTGCATCCAGGCAACGGCCTGGACGGGATGGCAGCACGCCAGCTTTTCCCGGTATTCCCGGATCAGCCGCTCCATCCGGGCGGGCACCAGGTTGGGAGAGGGTAGGATCACGTCGGCATTGCCGATATATACCGGTACGGTGCGGTATTGCCCAGCGTCCTCGGGCTGTCCCATCAGTACAAGCCGATGTACCTGCCGGATGATCTCCTCGGAAATCAGCGGGCTGTCGTGGAGCAGATCGCAGAGATAGGCATAGGCTTTTTGATGGCCGATGGCGGCAAACTGATCCTGAACGGGTTTCCCCTTGATGGATATCCCGTCCTTTACCACAAGCCGGGTTTCCTGCTCGGTTAAGGTGCTGCCCTCGATGCGGTTGGAGTTGTAGTTGAACCGTAAGCTGAACTCCTCGTCCAACCGGATTAGGCTGCCATTGGTAAGGGGAGGCAGAGCGTCAAGGACCGCTTTTGCCTCGTCGATTTGATCCCAGATTGCCATGGCGTCACCTCCTAATATTGTTCACGATGCTGAATAAAGTCATTATACCATAACTTCCTTGTTCCCGCTTTGTATGATTTTGCTCCCTATCGGCGCACCACATGGATTCTGTCGTACATATCCCCATAGATCTCCACGGATCCCGTTTGGGTGCTGTGAAGCTGGCCTTGGGGCGTCCAAGCGTAGAACGCTTGAGCAGAAGCCAGGTAAGCGCCGTCGGGATACCAGAGGGGGATGTAATGGAGGCGTGTACCCAGGATGGAATAGGGATTGATGGGATTCTGCCAGGTGATGACTTTTTCCCCTGGGGCCCCTTCCTTGACTTCCAAGCTGCTGCGGACATTACCCCATTTTCCTGTGCCATAGGCCGATTCGGGATACGTTACCCATACCATCTGGGGTCCTACCAGCTTATCCACCCGGTCATAGTTGGTAGTTAGGATGGTTTTGCAGGAGAGGTTCACGCCGAACCCCGATTCCAGGAGATTGGTAGCGGACATCCTGGAATCGGGGAGAGGGAGAACTCGTTCTCCAAGCGAGCCCAAAACCGTTTGGCAACATACTGCCCATCCTCATACCGGGTTTCCGTCCAGCTATGGGTAGCTGCGCCGGTAGTGGGAGGAAGGGAGGCAATGCCATCCTCCTGATAGGCTTTTGCATATCGGGATCATCGGGATCAACAAGGGAGGAAGCAGGAACCGCAAAGATATGGGCAGTTTCGGAATACTCGTTGTTGGTTTCGTCGGTTTCGGGATCACGTTATCAGGGTCAACCATAAATTCAATGGGGTATTCCCCGGATCGGACGGAGTACGGAAACGGAATACGGCAAGATTTGTCCCATTGCCTGGGACACAGATGGTTTCTCTTAATTCAAGATCGCCCAGCCGCATCCGAACATCAGTAGCAGGGATGGAATCGGCGGTTTTGCTGCGGACAATGGCGGTAACCACAACATCCCGATCCGCGTACCAATTTTCAATGTTGACGGAATCGATGGTGAGGTCGTATTCGGGCTCCCGTTCATAGGTGACGGTGTAGTAAACGTCCTCATCTCGGCCATCGGCATGGTTGGTGACGGTTAGGGTATCGGTAACGGAAGTGCCGGAGGATGAAGCCCCCAGGTAAGTGCGCTCCCATCCTACAAAGGCACTGTCCTCAAAGGCGGCTGGAAAGGATATGGATACGGCCTGACTTTGATCGGGAAACAGGGTCGCAAGGTCCCTTGTCTCGGTATGGAGCACAGCGCCATCCGGGGTCTGGTAGGTAAGATGGGCTTGAATATTCACATGGGGCTGTGTGGGGAAAAGCCCCATAGGGGATGGGTTACCTTCATAGAATTGAGGGTAAATTGACTGAAATTGGGGCCGGTGATTCCCCGGTATTCTTTGAGGTGATAGATCAGGAGATCAGCGATACCCACGGTATTGATGGGATCGTTCTTGTTGTATCCGATGACATTATCATTATCGCCATAGTAGCTGTCCACCACAAAGCCATTGTACTTTCCGTAGGGGTCCCAGTTGTATGACGTGTCCTTTGGGGTTTCAAAGGTCACGCCGGAGTTGATGGACCCCTGGGGAACCTTGGAATAGCAGATGGTATCAATGGAGTGCATTTCAATCCGACCACCCTTGGTTAAAAAGGCGCTTAAAGGCTTTGTGCTTGGCGCTGTCTTTCCCATACTGTTGGATGATGACGGATTCCAGGGACGGGATGGTGCCCTGGTCGAAGTAATATTGTTCGGAGGGGGGTGGCAAGGGCGTCCTTCGTAATGGGGGTAACAAGGGGCATGGAGTACCGGGTAAGCTGGTAGTTGTTCTCGTTCAGATAATATTCCCAGTTCTCCACATAGAGATAGGAAGTACCGTCTTTGAGGTAGGCGTTCTGCATTTCGCTGGATTTGGATGTATCGCTGGGCTGTTGGGATACCTTTGCCATGGGCCAGGACGAATAATATGGATACAGGATGTCAATGGGCGATTCCCCCGACACAATCAAGCGTACATTCCATCCAATTGTCTTAAAGGTTCGGGTTTCTGCCGCCTGTGCTAGGCTGGGGAATATGAGGCCCAAAAGCACGTCACGGCCATTAGAATGGCCGTGACGGATCGATGTATTTTCCTTTTCAAAAGCGTCTTCTCCTTTCAGTTATAGGAGATATGTGTGGAGATCAAGCGGGAGGATTGCCGATTGCCCAGCCGGACAGCCAAGCATAGACAGACCCGCCCACGGTGCATTCCACGTCCCGGTATTGCCAACCGCCGTCCTTTTCCACAAAGAGACGGCCACGGATCACGATTCCACTGTACAGAGCATTGTAGACCAGGGAGTTATGGGACTGGAATATGGCGCTGTCCCCATATTGACTGCGGAACCGGGACTGGATACTGTTGATTGAGCCGGAGTAGTCGGAGCGATAGTAGATGTCCTTGTTTTTCCGCAGTACAGGATAGGGATCGGATAGCTGCATCCCGCCATTGACCTTTTCCGCTTCCCCGGCAAAGATGCTGTCGCTGGTGCCCAGGTTATACCGATAAGTGTACAGGGCCGTTGGGATACCCGCCGCATGGACGGCCCAATCGGAGGACGCCGGGCGTACATGGACGGCATTCTTGATCTGTGCCGCGGTCACGGGGCGATTTAGAGAGGGCCAGGAACCAGTGCTGGCGCTGCCGCTGGGCTGTACCGGGGTAGGCTTGGGAGTTGGAACAGGGGTAGCTGTGGATTCCGGTTTGCTGTCGGCGGCTGGTTTTGATGGGCTGTTGCTGGAACCGGTAGATGGTTTCTCCACCTTGGACGGACTGGAGGAAGTATTGGAGTTGGGGATGGAAGTTTGGTATCTGGTACGGTTTCTTTCGCATCGATATTCCCCGGCTGCACTGGTTTGGGAGGAAGCCTTTTCTTCCTCCTCATGGGCGGCGTTTTCCTCCTGGCTTTCAACCGGCGAAGGGGAGGAAAGAGCCGGAGAATCCTCCGGCACACGAGTCATGGAGGACTTGGGAGAGCATCCAGCCAGAAGCAATAGGCCAGACAGGGCAATTAGGACGAGACTACGCATCGTTTTCATAATATAACACCTCTTTTCGGCCTCATCATTTCATAGGAAGAATTTTCTTGCAAGAGTGTCCGACGCTCATTCAATGTACAGGACCTGCACTTGAGTTTTTAGTGGAATGGTGATGTTACGGATCCCCCCAAAGAACCAGGGGAAGGAAAGGACACCTTGGCCCGTACCATGAGGTCATTGCCGGATAAGGTGATTTGAAGATCGGAGAGCCGGTAACGCTCCGTTCCGTCCGAGGTTTTGACCCAATCGGTTCCATCCGGGGACCATCCGTAGGCTTTGAGATTGTTTTCGACAGCTTGAGGCACGGTATTGGGGACGTCCACCAAAAGATCCCGGATATGGTCGTTGCGCAGTTGTTCATCTACCGATACCGACAGAACCCGTTCCAGGTCGTTTTGCGCCTGAAGATATTTGTTGTAGGTAATGGCGACGGAGTAGACCACCAGGGCCAGAGAACAGACTAGTAGAATCAAAAACGCCGTCATAACATAGCGTAGCTGTCGGTCTACCTGACATTGAATCAAAATGCCGCACCAATCCTGCCACCAACGGTTGCTGCACTGACGGCGCAGCGCCTCTAAAGCCCGGTCCATGCTGGCGTCCACCAACTGCGTTTGGGTTAAGAACGTCCGAAACCATCCGATAAGGGGTTCGGGGAGCAGATGCAGGGATTCCTCTACTGCTTGAATAAAATCGCCGGATGCGATGTATGCGTTGGTAACAATGCCCATGCCGGATTCCAAGCTGGCGGTTAAACTGCGCTGGTATTCCCCGAACGAATATAGATCATGGCAAGGGGCAGAAGGACAGAACCGCCGGTAAGGACAAGGGCGAGAAGCAAATTGTCCAGAAGAACGCCAATGGCAAATCCTGTTAGGGCAATCAGACAGGTTCCCCACTGATAGGATTCCAAGGTTTTTGACCCCCGATACTTTCTAGTAGGACACGGGTATCCTCGATCAAAGAACGGATTCTTCCGTGGGGCTTTTGGGTGAGTTCCTGGATTCGCTGTTTTCGGGTTAGTCTGTGCTGAAAGGGCTTAGTCATGAGATCGGATATATCCCGCAAAGAGAAGCCAAGCACCAGGAAACATCCCAGGATGATAAAAATGGTACAACAGAGCTTGGCAGTCATTTTGCACCTCCTTTTCTGCGTTTTTGAACCGGCTCATTTCAAAGGTGGTAGCTCCATTCTGGATGAAACGCTGCTCCAGAGCATCGGATACCGGCTCTATCTGCCGGTACTGGCGGGTGGAGAAGTCGTAGCGGTACAGGGTGTTGCAAGTAACCTCATCGTCCCAGATCCCAACGGCTTCCGTGATCTCCAGCATCCGGCGCTGGTTATCGGGGCATCGGCGAAGGTGTACCACGATGGGAAATGCCTCTACGATCATTTGGGTTAGGACATGGGAGGGGAGCATGGTATCGGCCATTTCGCACATGCTCAAAATGCGGTTGTATGCGGCCCGACAGGAGTTGGCATGAAGGGAGGTGATAATGGTATGCCCGGTGCGCCCTGCTTCTTGCACCGTTAGAGCTTCTGGGCCACGGATCTCTACGGGGGGCGATGATGTCTGGGTCAAAACGCAGAGCATGACGCAGTAAATCGTTCATATCCACGTTTGCTTGTGGGGAGTCGCTTTCCCGCGTGGTGGTATGAACAACGCTGTTTGCCACCCGACCATCTTCGTTATATCGGACTACCTCGATCTCCTTGGTTTCTTCGATGCAGTAGATCCGCCGGTCTGGATGGACGGTGGAGAGCAGATAGGAGATCAAGGAGGTTTTACCGCCACGGGTGTTTCCGCAGATGGCAATAGAGGCTCCATGGTTTAGGGCAAAAGAAAGGAAGTCCAGCATATCCTTTGATGCCATATTGGTATCAATAAAGTCCTGGGCCGTTAGGTTCTTGATCCGCTGCCGCCGGATGGAAAAGGAAGCGCCTGCGTCCCGGTCTGCAACGGGGGAATCATGGCGGAGATGCGGATGCCCCTGGAAAGAAAGCTGTCCACAATGGGGGTGGTGCCGTCCAGCACCAGGCCGCCCAAGCGTACCATTTTGCGGATCACATCCACCGCATGTTGAGGGAGGAAAAGTGTTCCGTGATCTTGTAAATGCCATTGGCGGTAACGATTTCGATATCGTCCCAGCGATTGCCGTTGATTCCTTCAATTTCGGGATCAGCTAGATATGCGTCCAGAAAGCCGAATCCAGCCATGTCCCCATACAGGCGGCTAGTAAGCTCATCCAGGGTCATATCCGGCAAGGAAAGGGATTGGTCCGTTAGGTATTGGGAGATCAGTCGTTTCACAACACCGGCGCTTTTGCTGTTGCCGATTACCTCGGAAAGCGCATCCCCGTGTTCAGTGGAGATATATTCCCCTAGTCTGGGCCAGGATGGTTTCATAGCTAAGCGGATCGGCGGCATCTACTGCATTTTTTTGTTGCTGTCCATAGGCCATGGCACGGAGCGTAGGGGTCATCGGGCGTCACCCTCCTTCTTGCCTCCCTCCGTTTCGGAGAGCTTGCCCAATCGTTTCCATAGATTCTTTACCCCATGGGACCAGCGCAGTGATTCCTTTGTGATGCCGTCCGTCTCTCCCGTTCCATTCAGGAGTGGAAATTCCTTTACATACGGCAACACCGCCTGAAATCGGAGATCAGCGGATCGTTCGATGGCACCGGGGTCCTGGCCCTTCTGTACCTGCATGGCGACGGGAACCACCCGGCCATCTACGGACAGATGATGTAAAAGGGGAGAGATGGCATTGAACCAACAAAGCCCGGATAAATCCGCCGTCATGCAGACCAAAACATGATCGGATACTTGCAGAGCGGGAAGCAGGAACGGATCATTCCTCTGCCCTGAGAGATCTAGGATCACATGGTCGAGGACATGGGTGCATTGGTTGATGAGTCGGCGGGCGGCTTCATCCGCTTCCAGGCCAACCTCATAGGTGAGGAAGTCATCTTCATAGGATAAACCGGCATGGAACAATCCTTCTTGTTGAGGATGCTGATGCAGATAGGGCCGGATTTCAGATGTGCCCGTTCCGGCAATGAATCGCCCTAAAGAACCAGAGCTCGGGATGGCTTTGGGTACCTGGAGAGGTAAGGTGGGCATGGTAAGATCGGTATTCACCACTCCGGCCAGTGCATGGGCCGCAAAAAAAAGCACCCAGCCTATGGGCCAAGGTGCTTTGCCAACCCCTGTCTTTTTCCCCAGATTGCTAGGATCATATTGTTTCCCTCCTTTATTTCAATACACGCAAATCATCGGACAGATAGGCAGCGGCGTCATCCCCGCGCGCCACAAAAACCAGGTGCAGTACGCCGGTTTGTTCCAGATCAGCCAATAGCCTGGCTTGATCCTCGGTTGCAAAGAAGGAAATGGTAACGGGCAGGGCGTTTTTGTTTTCCTCGGATGGGCTGGACTGTACCAGGGCGTCAGCGCCGTCCGCTGTGGAGATCATGGCGACTTCAAGGTATTGCAGTTCGGGGACCAAAGCGACGGCAGAAGCGGAGGCATCGCCAGGGGTTATGCTGCCGCTGTTCCGGGAAAAGGAAAGAACGGATACGATATCGCCGGGCTCCAATCTGCCGGATACACCGGAGGCAAGGGAGGGAAGGGTAACGGATACCACGCGCAGTCCCTTTGCCGACGCTTTCTCCATTCCGTTTAAGGCGCTGCTTTCTCCGGCTAGTTTTGATTTTGTGAGATAGTCTCCGGCATAGATGGGAGCGGCGGCGTATGAGCCGGAGGGCAAAGCGGATAGTATGTCTTTAGGCGCACTGTTGCGGGGACCTGTACCGTTTCCAGCATTTCGGGCATGATCTCACTTTGTTCGGATATATATTGCTTGGCACGGATCACGGAAACAGTGGCGTTCCCACTTCCCTTTGAATACCTGGAATCGCCACAAAGCCGATTAACAGGCCAAGGACAATACAGGCAGTTCCTACAACATATCGGTTTTTCAATATCTTCATTGGTTCACTCCTAAGAAATGAGAAAATCATCCAAAAGCCCTTGTACCAATAGCACCGAACCATAGAGATCGTCGCATTCAATCTGCATGGCTGGCATTTGGCGTATCCCTTCGGAAGAAGGAAGCTGTGCGAATCCATCGGGCAGGGGAAGATCTGCGATTTCATACAGGGCTAACAGGCATTTGTATAGGCTTTCGGGTTCTTCGTTGGCGGGGATGAACATCAAGGGGCAAGAAAATATATGGCCTGGTAATCTTCAAGCCCCCATCGCTGGGAGAGGGCGGAGAGAATTTTCCGCAGCTCCTTACGCCATTGCTCGTTGATCGGTTTAGCGGAGTTCATCAAATACCCCTCAACCGCTTGCTGTACGGCGTTTTCCAGCGTGTCCAGGTCAATCATTTCCAGTACGGCGTCATGATCGTCTGCAAAGACATAGGATGGCTCATCGTCTGAATCCGGGTTTAAGGACGGCTCGGTGAACATGTATGTTGTCCGGCTGTCGGTAATGGGCATTCCATAGACCATCGAGAAATGGTCCGATACCCATCGTTTGTACCCTGTGAGTCTTTGGGCCATATGCGGCAGACACATCCCCTTGGGAAGATCATGTAAAAGGTACCCAGGGATCGATAAAGCTGTGTTTCGGTCTGATAAGGGAGGGCCTTGCTATATGCTTCGGGTTGGTAAGCGGCCTTTGCGGATAAGAGGGGAATGGACTGGAATATCCAATGTAGGAAATCCGGCGCGAGATGTACGGACAGATAGTTGAAACGGACCAGGGTTTTGGTAAGGCGGTTCAATCCAATGACGAGATCGTTTAAGGAAATAGGGTCTTTAGGCATGAAGAATCCCTCCTAGAAAAATGAAAAGCCCACCTTTTGGGCGGACTACCTTGCCATCTGTTGATGGCGCTGTCTCTTTTGCTGTAGAATTGTACGAAATCCAGGAATAGCTTGTGTATTTGGTCTATGTTCACCTCCCCGCCGAAATATTTGGATACCTCCTTGTACGGAATGACGAGATCACGTTTCCCGTTGGTTGGCAGGGGCTTGGGTCCTGGAATATCCACCATGATCTGATCCAGCATTTCATCGGAAATACGTTCAGCCTTCTGTGCTTCTGCCCGGATTTTCTTTGCCTGAGGCAGAGAAGGGGAGCGCTCTGCTTGGATCAGGTAGTCATGGATGGATTGCTGCTGATCTTGGGACAAGTATGAGATCTGCTCGGCTGGGGTCATTTTGAGGCTCCCCGTGTCTACTATGGTTTGGAGCGGCGGGATTAGGAAATTGAGCCGATAATATCGGTGTACCGAGGTATGACCCATGCCAAAGTCTGCGGCAACTTCGTCCCTGGATTTCTGCCTTTTTTAACTTGTGACCATCGTGGGCACAAGTAGCTTTTTGCCCTGGTGCTTTAACACCTCATATTTGAGTTTCACGGCACGGGCAACTACCATGTGATGAAATTCTTTTCTCTGCAACAGTACGGAATCGGCGTATTCTGCTTTGGCTTCTTCCTCTGTGATATTGCGAACCTCGGATGGGATGCTTTTCTTTCCTGCTATCTTGAAGCGAGAAAACGCCGGTGGCCGTCGATGATCTCATATCTTCCGTTGGACAAAGCCCGCAGCTTGATGGAAGTGTGGATTTCTTTGTCCTGTAATTGCTCGGCAAGGCTGATGACTTCAGGACTGTTCTCGTCAATGGGCTCGAATAAATTGGGGTTCGGGTCAATCAGCTCCAATGGGATCCGTTGTTCTCCGATTGGAGGATGGGACGCTGGTTGAAACAGGCTATCGAGTGCGGCTTTGCTTTTTGATTGGGGCATCCAGTGACAGCACCTCCTTTGTTAAATTGTCGTAGACTATGGCGGCATCACTCTTTGCGTCATAGGCAAAGATGCTTTTTGCGGCTTTCCTTGCTGTTACCCACAGCGATGCGATCTGGTATGATCTGCCGAAAAACAGGAACGGATGGGCCAAACATCTCCTTGATTTGCAGGGCAAACCGCCGGTGAAGGTTGGTCCTCAGATCCGCTTTGGTAATGAGAATCCCGGTTACGTCAAGGGAAGGATTTAACAGGTTTTTGATCTTGCGGACATTTTCTACCGCTCCATAACCCCCGGAAAAGCTGTCCGCCCCTGGCTCTGTTGGGATAATCACCCCATCGGATGCTACCATTGCATTGATGACGATTTGGGATAGTCCGGCTGGACAATCCAGAAGCACATAATCGTATCCCTCTTGAACCTGTTCCAGAAACCGGCGTAATATGCTTTCTCGGCTCAGAGCTGTTACCAATTGGCTTTCAACACCGATTAAGGCTTTTTCTGCGGGGATAACGTCTACCCCTTCTTCAGTAGGATGGATGAAATCAAGTTTTTCAATGGGCAATCCGCCCATGGTTTGGATCATGGCGTCGGCCAGGGTGGATTGGATCTCATCCTCCCCTAGAAAGCAGGACGTCAAATCAGCTTGCATGTTGCAATCCACCAGCAAAACCTTTTTTCGATGGCGGGCTAGTCCTACGCCCAGGTTTATGGTGGTTGTGGTCTTTGCAACCCCTCCTTTCTCATTGGTGATTGTGATGACTTTCGGCATTGTTTCACCTCCATAGGTTTAATTGAAAAGGCGCCATTGGCGCCTTTTAAATATTGTGCGACCTTTGCTTCTGGTTATTATCGGTATCATCATAGTGAGTTTCATATAATTAACACTAGTTATATGGAAAACCAAATACTTTGAATGTATTATAATTATGGAGCGGATTGCCTATGCTTTTGCCCATTTGATTAGTCTTATATAACATCAGCCGGTTTTCCGGAAACTTATCTGGTCATTGGCGAAGCGCAGAACCTGACGCCCAACCAGGCCAAGGGGATCATCACCCGCGCCGGGATGGGCACGAAAATCATCTTGTTGGGCGACCTGCAGCAGATCGACCATCCCCTTCTGGATGAGCGCACCAACGGTTTGAGCTACGCAGCGGAAAAAATGAAGGGCAGCCCGCTGTGCTGGCAGGTCACCATGTCCGCCGAAGAGTGCGAGCGTTCCGCACTGGCCATGGATGCAGTTAAACGGATGTAATTGGATTTGATTTATGTTGATTCACAGGAAAGGTTGATAGCGATATGAAACAAAACGGTTCCTTTCAGGAGATCATCGCATGGATAGGGCAAAAGCTCAGGAGCAGCCGGAAGCGGTATTTCGGCGTACTGCTGATCCTGCTCGGTATTGCTTTGGGCATCGTTTCCAGGGCGGTGGGTGGTTCCCCGTTCCAGGATTTCACCTCCGGTATCCTCATTGGCCTCTCGGCCGGCATCCTTCTTGTTGGGATCCTTGCAGTCCTGCTGTCCTTCATCCGAGGCGATGATATACTTGGATAAGCTTCCAACCTGCCGAAGCTTCATGCCGAGGCGTCGGCCAAGGGCGATCTAATGAGCACCCAGGTGGTATGAGATTTTGTAGACGCCGTAAACCGCTTTGAAAAGAAAATTCACGACCTAAAGCTGAGCAAAAACGTCGCCATCCAGACTGCGCCGCAGATCCGGTTGATCCAGAGCAACGATAAAATGCCGGCAGATAAAATCCAAACGCCGCTGTAGCCGGTATAGTACAACTGATCTTGTGTGAGATAAATCCGTTGAACCAAGGAGGTGCCGGAGCAGTTGGTCCAATACATCAAAAGGAGGATAAAGAAGAAAACCGCGGCGGCCATCAACGCCATAAACGGCAGCCTCAGCAACTGGACGGTAAAAAGATTCTGAGAATTCTTGGTGAGATAAAGCACGAACCCTGACACAATGCAGACACTGGGACAAACCAGCAGGGCCAAAATTTTCGGAAGTCTCAGATACCGCTTCCGGCGGGCTAGGTCGGTTTCCAGCACCAGCATGTCCAACAGGACAGCTTTCTGCTTTTCCTCGGTGCGCTTTTCCCTGTGTTCCGCTTTATCCCCTGATAGCCGGAGAGAAAGGAAAAACAAGAGGAACCAGAAGAAGCAGCAGGGCGGTCAGGGCAATCGTACAAATGAATGCATTGCTTACGGCCCTTGGCAATGGGGCAAAGGTGACGATGCAGACAATGAGCGTCAGCAGTTCCAAAATCAGCAGGTACAAACACACCGGAAGAAAAACGTTTAAAACCGCTTTCCTTTTTAAAGAATACCGTTTGCTTTTTTCGAGATTTCGCAGTCCTTTTCCCTGGATATATCCGTCGGTAAAGTCGGAGACGGTTTCAGCGGTGGAGAGGTTGGCAAACAGAAGCAGGGCAGTAACGGCAAACAGGACACCCTGGTTTTTTCGGCGGCGCCCTGTTCCTGACGCTTCGCCGCAAAAGGAAGGTAAGAATAATTTTAACAAGAAGTGTCAAGTAAACCGGCCCGAACAGCATGAAGAACATCCGCAGGTTGAAAAACACTCCTTCGGACAGCCCAAGTTTCCGGCCGGCACGAAGGAGAGCAGCAGGCCCACGGTGATAAACACCGTGTAGGATGCGACAACCTTTAACAACCATTTTCCAAACCGCGCACTTTGCTTTTCCGGCATTTTATTCACCCCGCTTACAGCTCACCAATATTCCGCATGCTCGGGAAGGACAGGCATCCAAGAGTTACCGCCAGGATATCGATGAAGCTGCGAAGGATTAGGTCGGGAATGTCGGCGGCAAACACCAGCGGCATAAAGAAGTTAAAGAGAAGCAGATCTATCCCAAACAGCAGGCCGCCCAGGATGAGGGCCCTATTTATGCGGCCGCCGCTGCCTATATACCGATTCAGAATAAATACCGGCAACGCAGAATATTGAATTAACCGCCCGGCTATAAAACAAAGGGTGACGATAAGCACGGGAAGGGCGAGCGGCTTCAGGCGGCATTTTTTACGGGCGGCCTTGTTTGCCCGAACAGCCAGCCCAGAAGCAGCCCCATGACGAGGAGAGCCAGGCCGTCCGCAATGGGATAGGTGACCCGATCCAGCGACGCCACATGGGGCAGAGGCTCCTAAACAGGTAGACAATCCACACTGCACAGCAGGCAAGGCCGTATCGCAGCCCCTGCCAGATACGGTTCCCGCCCACCCTTTTCCGTATGAGCAGGAACAGCGCGGCGATCAGGGGTAGGCGAAAATTCCGTAAATCGTAAAATACGGCTGGCATAATCCCGTTTTGTGCGAATATGCTGGGAGCCAGAACCGTCTGCTCTCCTGCGGGTATACTAAGCTGTCCAATAATACGCACAACCGTGGTAGCCATACCAACGAAAATAAGCTTTAAAATGCTTTTTATCGGTTCTTTCATTCCGTATCCCTCTGCATCTCATTGATAATCGGCCGCAGGGAAGCGAAATCGACAAAATCCGCCTGTTTGCCGTAGGTCTCCATCAACGCCCTGTCTTCTTCGCTCCATTCTTCCGCCGGTTTCTTTTGCAGAGAGCGGTGCAGCAGCGCCATCATGGTTCGATGGACGAAGGATAGCTCATGGTAATCAATTGCACCCCGCAGATGGAAAATCACTGCTCTGTCATACGACCCGGCGGGAATCTGCTTTTTGCAGGGCGTTTCGGATATTCTCCCTATTTTGCGGTATATCCGGGTCAGCCAGCCCGACCGTAACGATCACCAGCCTTTGATGCTCCCCTAATGACTGCCCTCGCAGCGTCTTTGTCAATCCCAGAACACCTCCGGCATACAGCGCGCCGATATACACGACCACTTCCGGTTCGGAAAGCAGCGGTACTTCTTGATAGCTGACGGCAGGGATACCCGTTTGTTTTGACAGCTCCTGCGCATACCGGCGGGCGCTTCCGTACCTGCTGCCGTATAGAATAACCGATTTCATAACATCCCTTGACTTTTAAAAAATTTCTATTCCACTTGAACCATGCACACAGGAACTGACGGTAAAGAAACGAAGGCAAGCCGTAAACCGGCTATCGGTCTAGATACAAGCGCCTTTTTAATCTTCAGCGGTCAACCTTCGTAGCAATATCCGTTACGATACCGAAAAAGTCCTCCTTGCCCGGCCAACGCTTATGTCGATATATTTGCCTGGAATCATATGTCTGAGCAGCTTGTCGCTTAAGTAAAGGGTGCGGTTCATGACCGTGTCTCCCGCCGCATTGTCCGTGATCCGAACCGTCACTTCCGCTTCCCAGTCCCCGGC